>Ga0209164_1000759_pt1 | contig 58062 bp, 48 predicted proteins | sample MTBNYHSulfiMetaG_FD_187458 | JGI IMG/M metagenome (GOLD analysis project Ga0209164, IMG submission 187458) | Enrichment culture microbial communities from rom New York Harbor, USA that are MTBE-degrading - MTBE-NYH (New York Harbor Sulfidogenic)... | ecosystem: Environmental > Aquatic > Marine >... | reverse complement strand
TTTTCTCCCAGGCAAAAGGAGTAGTGCGACCAAAATTAGGCCAAAATCCCATAAATAAATCGCATTTGACTCGCGCAGGCATAGCCAGCACGATTTTATAAATGAATCCCATTCAGTTTTGCCAGGGCGAGCATGAAAAATCCCTATTTATGGATGGACACTAGCTAAAGCCTCCTCCACACTTTCTCTTATGCCTCCTTTCCGGTAAGATCAACAAATCCACGAACTATCCATTACCTGGCAAGATCAAACCAAGCTGGCATACCCTCAAGTGACTTGTCCTGAAGGCTCTTCTGGAGGAACGGGAGGAGGGAAGGTGAGGTTTTGGGATTCGTCGGCGATCAGTCCCCTGTGACTGAGAGCGGGAACCAGCGAAAAAATCAAGGTTCTCGCAAAAACGGATCAGGATATCGTCCTCTGGTGGTCGACTCGAGTTGAATGTGTCTCCGTCCTTTCAAGGAGACTCCGGGAAGGGGCACTCGGTGCGGATGCAGGGGTCAAAGCAAAAGCTATTCTGTCTGCCCTTGCAAGGGAACGGTCGGAGGTTCAACCGACCGAAATGCTCCGCCAGCCGGCAGAAAGACTGCTGGCTGTGCATCCGTTGAGATCCGCCGATGCCTTCCAGCTTGCCTCCGCGTTGTTCTGAACCCGGGAATCTCCTAAGGGGATTGAGCTGGTCTGCCCGGATCACAATTTGAAGGAAGCCGCTTCCAGAGAGGTTTTCACGGTTCTCCCCCGCTGAGGAGAGAGCTTTTAAAACTATCTTGGTCCGACCCCAGCCCGCAGCCCGAGTCCCGTCCCCTATTTCTTATAGCGTTATGACGTCTAAACGTCAAATTTTTAATGCCTGGAAGCGAACGGGTTAATCAGCCGCGCGGCTTCTTCCGTCGGCTGAATTAGCGAGGTTGGATTCTTAAGTTGACAATCATTACTTTGCTTATTAGTATTACCGTATTACATTTTTTTTAATAGGAGCATATTATGCAAACAGCCATAAGCAAACTTACAAAAAAGTATCAGGCTACTGTTCCTAAGGCCGTGAGAAAAAAACTGAATCTCAATGCTGGTGACATCATCGCTTTTGAAATCGATAGCGACATCATAAAACTCAGAAAAGCAAGTCCAATAGATGTCGAGTTTTTCAGTGCGCTTGTTCCGACTCTTAATGAATGGAATTCAGAAAACGATGAGGAAGCGTACAATGATCTATGAACCGTTTGATGTTGTGGTCGTACCATTCCCATTCACTGATTCAGCTCAAACAAGAAGAAGGCCTGCCCTGGTGCTGTCTCAAAATACGAATTTCGGAAATAAAATCGGACACTCCATATTGGCCATGATTACAAGCCGGAAAAACGCTCCTTGGCCATTGGACTGCGAAATTAAGAGTAAAAAACTGTCCGGATTGACAGCACCTTCGGTTGTTAGGATGAAGCTATTTACCCTCGACAATAGGTTTATAATTAGAAAAATTGGCCATTTATCAAAAGACGATCAGAAACAAGTCAAGCAAAGCCTCTCACGAATTTTCGATTACCTATAATTTTCAACTCCAACGCAGTAAACGTCTAGCCAACCCATCTTGGCAGGGCGAGGGGGAAGATGAGATGGCCCATGAGCACAAACAGGGAGTGCACCCAAGTCCGTTTTCCGGGCCGAAGTATAGGAACTGGACCATGGTGTCTCCATGAAAGACAAACGCAGCCATCTTACGTGGAGGAGTAAAACGGATCTTGAGTGAATAGGGTACCTTGGCCCGGAGTTTTTCAACAAGGTCCATATGGGAGTCACATGATGATCAGCGTTTCATGGAGGCCCTGAGGTTCGGAATGAGCGGATGAAGGAATGAAGGGAGCGGCGGGGCTTGGCGGTTTAACTCCGCAAAGAATCGACCCTTTGGGTTTTCCCTTCGAGGGCATCCAGTTCAGGAATGGTGAGGGACTGGATGGTCAAGGGTTTAGCCAAGAAAAACGTGCGGGGGACAAATTTCGTGATCACGCTCTGGAAATGGTCCAGGTTGGTGTAATCCGCTTTGCTGTATTCGAGGATTGTTTTGGCCGTTCCTCTTCTGGAAGCATGGAAAAAGACGTATCTCTCCTCTTCCTCGATGATCCCCGTGTAGCCCGACCTGTAAGAACTCAGTGCGATGATTTTCATAAAAGCTTTTTCTGTCTTTCCCTTCCTGCGCCGTGGATAGGAAGGTTCTCAAAGATTCCCTGCGCTTGGCGCAGGAACTGGGGGATCTCAGGACGTCTTCACTGCCCCTTCCCCTTTCAGGCGAAAGGCCGGTCTGATCCCGAGGCAGAGGATTGCCCCTGCTACGAGCAACAGGCCTGACAGATAGAGCCCTCCTGAAAAAGAACCGGTGGTGTCCTTGATCCAACCGGTGAGATACGGTGCGATCCAGGCACTCGTGAAGCCGATGAGGTTGGCCAGGCCGAAGGTTGTGCCCACGATTGCCTGGGGGGCCAGCTCGCTTAACAGGGCATAGTAGGGGGCCCACACGCCGAAGACAATCAATCCCGAGAGGAAAAACAGGACCGTGATGGCGATGCTGGATCCGCCGCTTTGAAGCATATACCCGAGCCCCAAGAGCAGCAGGGCCAGGAGGAAGATGATGAGGGCGATGAAGGCCTTGCGGCCATAACCGCTTACGGCGATTCGGTCGCTGAGCAGGCCCGAAAGGAAGAGCCCGGGAATTCCTGTGAGGCCCAGGGTTCCGGAGAGCAAGGAACTTGTGGCTATGCCCGTAACCCCCACCTCCCGGTAAATGGACGGCATCCAGGTGGCGATCATCCAGAAGGCGAAGAGAATCAAAAACCCTATTATATACATTATCCAGAGATCGCGGTTCAAGAAAGCCCTGCGATAGTCCGGCCCTGAGGAGGCAGCGCCAGGCGAAGAAGGAAGCATCTCGGGTTCCCGGATATACTTGTAGACAAGAAAAGAGGTGATCATGGAAGGGATGGAAAAAAACACAAAAACCCATCTCCAATCATGAAAATGCTCGGCGATCGCCCCGGCCAGAAAAACGGAAAGGAAAAACCCCAGAGCCAGGCCCATAAAGGACACGCCCTGACCTTGCCCCATTTTATCCTTCGGTGTGAACGCAATGATGGTGGGCCGGTCGTTCCCAAAATAGGTCCCTTGGGCCACACCGGTGAGAAACCGGACGACCACCAGCATGGCAAAACTCTGGACAAAAGATGTGACAAGGGAAAGAACGAACCACAAGCCCGTTCCCAGGATCAGGATTTTTCTCCTCCCGAATCGGTCTCCCAGGTACCCGGATGGAAGCTGCATGAGGCTGTAGGAGTAAAAGATGGCGCTAAAAAGGGATCCGGCGGCTGCGTGGGAGAGGTGGAATTCCTCCATGATCATGCCCAGGAGAGGAGCGATTCCCATTCTCACCAGGTAAAGAGAGACCCACCCGAAGCCCATGATGAGCCACACCGTGTGGTAATACTGCCAGGACATGGAAACCCCCGAAAGATCAATTTTCCCTTCACCGATGGATGCGCTAAGAAAGAGGCCCCGAGGGGAAGGCATCCGGCCCCTTGCCATGGTCCACGTGCCGCCGCTCCCCTGTCGGAGAACAGTTGAGCACGAAATGTACATCCGAGTCCATTTGGATGACATTTCATGGGTAATTAAATTCGTGCACTCCCCATCCCCAAAACCTCACCCGCAGGAACTGCGGCCGGTAGAGGCTTGAATCCCTGCCGAGGAGCGAAAAGTCCTTGGAGTTGGCCACGTAAGTCACCATGAGTTCGGCGGGTTCCGAAGACAGCGATGGATGGGCTTTTGCCGCGTAACAGTAAATGCTCGGGTCCGTTGCCGCTTCAGGACACCGGTAGAGAAGCACCGGTTCACTCCAGGGACCGTACGGTCTTGGGGCCACCCTGGCCAGGATGCGCTCGGATATGCCTCCCTCCGTGTAGACAAGGATGTATTGCTTCAGTGCAGGTTCGTAAGAGACCGAAAATTCGTTGGCCAGGTTTCTGCAAATCCGGGTCGCCCGCTGCGCATCCCGGGACCATTCTCCGCCCGCGTAAAATCGCCAGCTTTGAAAATCGGAAAGAGCCTCTTCGGCCACACGGGCTACAATCATGGTTTTTTCGTGAAAGCCCTCGATGATCACCTCTTCCGTACCGTAAATGTAAATGAAACCCCCGTCTTTCAGCAACGCGGAGCCAAGCAGCCGATCCCCGGAAGTGCCATGTCCCGTCCATGGAATCCGAAGTTGGGTCAAAGACCAGTTTTCAGGCCGATCCGAGGGATTGGTGACATGTCCCAGCCAACCGGCCATGAGCCTGAACCCGAAAGGAGAGTCGGCGGCCGTCCGCTCAAGCTGTATCAGAAAGAGGTAGAGGCCCCGGGGGGTCAGGCAGCCGTGATAGGGCCAAAGCCAGCCCCTCCCATCCGCCGGGGAAAAAAAGGGTCCCGGGGTTTCATCCCCGGATCGTCTTACAAAAAACTCCATCCTGGCTTCCCGCGGGAGCTTTCCGTGTTGCGACGCGATGGAATTGTTCACCATGGTCATATTTAGGCGCTCCCCTTTGCGGATTTCCCCGATCAGGGTATCCCCGAAAAGCCACAGGACCTTATCTTCAACAAGGGGCAGGGAGTAGGCACCGTCCGCCCCGATCCAGCCCGTTTTCTCGTGGAACAAAGCGGTGTATTTCGGCGCCTTCTCCACCTCCACGATCGGAGCGGAGATACAGGGAGAAGCCAGAAAAAAGAGAAGAAAAAAGAGAAGCGTGGCTGTCAGGGAGCGCTTTTTTTGCATCATGAATGGTGGATGGTAACCGTTCAGAGGTTCAGGGTTCACTGTTCAAGGGCCCCTTCCGTTTTCCATCCCCGAGAAAACCCGGGGAGCGGTTGCGGCGGATGAACCGGGAACCGGGGGAACGGTCTCGGTAACGTTTCCGTTTCACGATTCGTCCGTCTTCCTCCTTAATGAAAGCTTTCCCTGGCCGCCGCGACCATGGCTCGAACGTTCTCCAGGCTTCCATTCGCCGGTATATCACAGCCTGACTGGAGAATGAAGCCTTCCGGGCCCAGGTTCCGGATGAGCTTCGTGCAGTAGTTGTAAACTTCGTCCGGGTTCCCCAGCCACAGCATGGTTGCGGGCACATCCCCCATCAGGCAAAGATGGTCTCCAAGGATCTCCTTGGCCCTGAAAAGGTTGGTTTCGCCATCGGTGGCCATGATGCACCTGCCTCGGGGCAGCTCCCTGAAACGGGCCAGTTCGCGATCCCAGCTCGAATCCAGGTGCAGCAGGGAGATCAAACCCGCCTCGGCAATTTCATGCACAAGCCTCCTCAAGTAAGGCCAGGCGAAGCGATTCCACATGGTGGTCGATAGCATGGAGGGCGCTGCCCGCCATCCGCCGATCCACACTGCCGGGTAGCCGAGTTTCTTGGTCCGCCTGATGGCTGAAGAGGCCAAATGGGGAACGATTGCCTCCATGACGGCCTCGATCTTGTCGGGAATTTCGAATAGGTCAAAGGAGAAGTTCATCATGGAGCGGGATCCGGAGAGAAGCTCGATGGGCGTGGTCACCTGAGCGCCAATTAATACCGGCACCCCGTGGGCGGACCACCTGCCCAGCACATCGACTTCCTGTTGGGCCCAGGGAAGACGTTCCGATGGAACGTCGTTCAGAATCCGCTCTTCCATGAATTTGCGGAAATACCGGGGCCATCCCAGCTCCAGGATTCCGTCGTAGTCCTGGGGGGTCATCACCTCAGTTTCCACCACCTGCCACATTTCGTTCTCCGGCAGGTCCACTCCCGGGATTTTCACTTTCGCCCCGAACTGAAAGCAAAGCCAGTAGGGAGAGAAGGATCCATAGTTGACCGCGTCACCGTCACCGATCAGCCGGTAGGCCTCAATCATCGTTTCCGTGGCCCTGGCCGGGGAGCGCACAAATTCGGCCATGGGGGTGTGGGTCGCATAGGCTGCAAAAGCCGAATACTCCAGGACGACGGGCGTTCTGTCAGGCTTTTGGAGCGCCACAGCCTGAAGAATTCTATTGAGCCGCTCTTGTAAAAGGCAAGGGTGATGACCGCTGTTCATAGGCATTGAATGAGGTCTGAATGAAGTCGAGTCTTGACCATGCTTAGCCGGCGCAGGAAAAGTCCTTTCCCATCAAGTGTTGGCGAGGGTCCCTCCGTCCACGTAGATGGTCTGGCCCGTAATAAAGGAGGAATCCTTCGAGCAAAGAAAGAGCACCGCCCCTACGATCTCCTCGGGTTCCGCCAGCCGGCCCTTCGGAATGCGCGACGCGATCATCTTCTCCACGTCGGGATTTTCCCAGATGGGTTGGCTGAACGCTGTTTTTGTCAGGCCCGGGCCGACCGCGTTCACGTTCACATTCAGGGGAGCCCATTCGACGGCCATACATTTGGTGAGCATGGTCAATGCAGCTTTGCTGGCGTGGTAGGCGCCCATTCCTGACCCCCCGCGAACTGCGCCGACGGTAGTGATGTTGATGATCCGCCCACCGCCCTGCTGGCCCATGATTCGGGCCGCGGCCCTGCTCAGCAGGAAGGCGGCCTTGCAGTTGACGGTGAAAATCTTGTCCCAGCCGTCTTCCCGCAGTTCCATGAGAGGTCTGAGGAAGCTTCTTGCGGCGTTGTTGACCAGGATGTCGATCCGGCCGTAAGCCTTCATGGCGGCCTCCACCAGATGATCGATTTGCTCGCTGATCATCAAGTCGGTGACCACGATTACAGCCTCTCCACCCCTTTCTTTGATTTCCCGGGCGACCCTGTCGAGATCTTCCTTGCTTCTGGACGCCAGGACCAGTTTCGCCCCGCAATCCGCCAACCCCAGCGCAATCGCTTTCCCGATGCCTTTTCCTCCTCCGGTCACAATCGCCGCTTTTCCAGCAAGCTCGTCGTTTCTGGCCACGTTTTAGTCTCCTCTCCGATATATGAAAAGCAATAGAACCAACCAATTCGGAGCATAGAGAAATCTCCTTTGGGAGTCAAGGAGCATCCGGGGGAGTCGGAAGAGAACTCTATGGCTGGTCTGCATAGGGGGGGAGCTCGAGCGGGAGTCGTAAGAAGGACTCGTTCCCCCTTCCCTTGATACCCCCATCGATAGAGGGGAGACGAATCATCTCAATTCATTGAGGTTTGCCGCAGGCTTTTTTTGTGATTCAATCCGGGATAACCCCGCCCCCTGTATCCGGCAAAAAATGTGGCACCCGCACTGTATTCGTTACTGGGGGGGCCTGAGAAAAAAGGGTGACAAGTTTTCCTGCTGCATATAAATTTCAAAGGAAGAACGCACAGACGACAGGCCGTTTCCTTCCAAACGTTTCACCCGAAGTCGCCTTATGGGGGATTGCTTTTTTGCCCTGCGGATTGAGCGAGGTTATCCGGACGATTTTCCCCTTTTCAGGCATGGCGGATCAAAAGAGGTGGTAGTCCTTGATCGGGAAATTCCCTTTTCTCATTTTCATTTCGTTGCTGTCGTTACTGCTCACCTCGTGGAATGCAGCCGCTCATGGTTCCGAGGGGAAGACGACCCCCCCAAAAAGCTACCAGGACTGGGGGAGTTTTGTGCAGCAGACGGACGACGGAGGATTCATCATAGCAGGGACCACGTATCGTCTGGGTGGATGGCGCAGTTATCTCTACCTCATCAAAGTGGACTCCCGGGGGAACCCTGCCTGGCGCAGTACCTTCGGCCGCGGGGATGTGGACTGGGGGCAATCCGCGCAGCAGACCACCGACGGCGGTTATATCGCGGCAGGGACAACGTGGAACAGGGGCTGTGATGTCTATCTGGTCAAGGCGGATGCGGATGGGAAAGAGAGTTGGAGTCACACATTCGGAGGAAGGGGCAGGGATTACGGGCGGACGGTTCGGCAGAGCGCGGATGGGGGGTTCGTGATCGTGGGGGATACGGCGTCCTTTGGAGCCGATGAGACGGATGTCTACCTGATCAAGACGGATTCCCTCGGGAAGGAGGTCTGGAGCAGGCATTTCGGCGGGTCGTCCGGAGATTACGGCCACTCGGTGCGGCAAACCAGGGACGGAGGGTATGTGATCGCCGGATGGACAGGTTCCTTCGGTGCGGGCAAGGAAGACGTCTATCTGATCAGGACGGATGCCGATGGCAGGATGGTCTGGTACAGGAGCTTTGGAGACAGGTACGATGACCGGGGAAATTCCGTCCAGGAGACTTCCGATGGCGGGTTCATCATTGGGGGCGCATGGGGCACCGGCGAAAATCAGAGTGATGTCTGTCTCATCAAGACCGATGGTGAAGGAAGGGAGGTCTGGAAGAAGACCTACGGAGGGAGCCATGAGGATTGCGGATGGTTCGTTCAGCCAACAACGGATGGAGGCTATGTCATCGTGGGCAACACCTGGCCGGTGGGCAAGCTGGGAACCAGCAAAGTCTACCTGGTGAAAACGGATGAAATGGGCTGGAAAGTGTGGGACCGAATTCTCGGAGGACCGGGTTACGATTACGGATATTGCGTCACCCAGACGACGGACGGGGGATACGTCATTGTGGGGAAGACGGATTCCTTCGGTGCGGGGGACGACGACATATATTTGATCAAAACCGACGCCTATGGAAAGGAAGCCTGGAGCAAGATACTGAGATAGGAGAAGGCCGCACGGGTGGATGCGCGCGCATGTGCCGTTTCCAAATACGACAGGCCGGTGACCTATGGGAGAAGTCGGTTGGAGAGACAGGAATGACACTGGTGGCAGAGAAATTCGAAATCAAGATCACCGAAAACGGGGTTTCCATCCGCAGCGGGGAGGGGGTGGTACTGGACTTCACGGCAGTCGAGGCGCTGATGCTGCTGGATATCCTCAAAAATGAGGCCCCTACCCTGCAGAAAATGGCGGAGGAAGCATCGCCCCTGCCCATGCGAGTTCAGTTCCAAAAGATGAATGGCGACGGGTGATTCCTGGATGGAAGCTACGTAGCCATAGCGATGGGGGTCGTGGCTGGAGACCACTGCCACTGTGAGGTCTAAATGGTCATTCCGGACCTGACCCGGAATCCAGGTTGTCTTCCGGATTCCTGCTGCCGGATCAAGTCCGGCACAAGCTTCGTAGGAACGACGGGGTCTGTTGCCATGAATGATGGTCTGATCAAAACGAATCGATGAAGCCCCCTTCGAGGCGGTTTCGTAAGGCCTCCCGCTCTGCGGGAGGAGCCTTGCGCTTCAAGAAGCTTCGCCCATCACTCCAGGGTGAACGGTGAACCGTGAACGATTCCCAGGGTTTTTTGCCCCCTCATATCCCCACATTTACGGAGATCGGTTGAAGGATTCTCACGAGATCCTTTGTCCGTAGCTCCGCCAGCAGACCCCTTTTCCCTGCATTGATATAAATTTTGGGGCAGCTCAAGATGGATTCTTCCACGTATACCCTGAGCGGCTTCCTGGTCCCGAAGGGGGAAATGCCCCCCACCATGTAGCCCGTGTACCTGCCGGCCGTCCCGGGGTCGGAAGGCGTCACGGTTTTCGCCCCCAGGGCCCTGGCGAGCTCTTTGGTGGAGACCTTCCTGTCGCCGTGCATGAGGACAAGAAAAGGGGCCGCCTTTTCCTCCTGCATGACGAGTGTCTTGATCACCAGGTGTTCGTCCACATTGAGGGCCGCAGCCGCCGTTTTGGTCCCTCCCTTTTCCTCGTAATTGTAAGGAAGGAGAGTGAATTCCACTCCCTTCTGTTTCAAGGCTCGAATGGCCGGCGTTATGGGAAATCTCTTCTCCGCCATGGTTTCCCCTCCCGGATTCACCGCTTTCCTCCCTGCACGAGGAGATCTGCGTGCAGGGCCGCGCGGATTTGACTGGGTGTCCGAAAAGGCAGGCCGTGCTCCCTCTCGAGCTTCCCAGGATACGGAAAACACCCGGGAAGATCAATCTCTTTCGCCCACGTCCTTCCGCGGCCGACCTGCCCGCCGGAAAGGAGCCCGGGGTTCAACCCCTTGGACCGCTATTCCATCCTCTCCTTTCAGGATCTTCCTTAACACCGATAGGGAAAGGATTGGGGTAAGGGGGACCTCCGCAAGGCGAGAAGGAGTTGGCCGCCCATGTCACAAAGCCGGGGGCAAGAGGCCTTTACAAAGGACTGATGTGTCTTATCTTTAAAATCAATGAAACATGGATGGCTTTCTCAAATATCGCATGACAAGTGGAAACAGGACTCCGGGGATTCTTGTGAACGGTTCCTGTGAAAACGTAAAATTCATACCCAGGATATGGGGGTAGCATAATGGATAAGAAGAACAAAGACCAAAACGTCTATTTGAAATATGAGGAGAATGTGGAACGGCTGGCAAACATCCCGCAAGAGATTCCGATACTCGCTTTGCGTAACACCGTGGTGTACCCCTACTCGGTTGTGCCCCTGGCCGTTGGCCGCAGCCGATCGATGAAACTGATCGAGGATGCTCTCCAGGGGGATCGCATCATCGGCCTGGTTGCCCTGAAAGATGCTACCATCGATGAGCCGCAGCCTGGAGAAACTTTCGAGGTCGGCACCGTTGCGAAGGTAGAGCGGGTCATGAGGAGCTCCGACAACACGCTCCAGGTGGTCGTGTTGGGCTTGGAACGATTCAAGATCGATCGCTGGGTGGGGACCGATCCGTATCTGCGCGCCGCAATCCGGCTGGCACCTGATGAAACCGAGCCGGGGCTGGAACTGGATGCCTTGCACCGGAGTTTGCGGGACCTCTCGAAGGAAGTGGTGGAACTGTCGCCCAATTATCCCAAGGAGGCGGGTGCCTTCCTTGATCAGGTGCAGGATCCTCGTTTTCTGGCCTATCTGGTGGCGAGCAACGCCAAGCTGGAGTTGGAAGCGGCCCAGCAAATCCTGGAGGAGGATCATTTCCCGGAAAAATTACGCGCTTTGATCTCCCATCTGTCCCGTGAAAAAGAGGTCCTGGTCCTGGGGAAGAAGATCCAGTCCGAAGCCCGGGAAAACGTGGACAAGGCCCAGCGGGAATACTATTTGCGCCAGCAGCTCAAGGCCATTCAGAAGGAATTGGGTGAAGCCGGTGAGTCTCAGTCCGTCGTCGATGAATACCGGGAGAAGATGAAGGAGGCGGGTCTGCCGGAGGAAGCGAAGAAAGAGGCCGATCGTGAGTTGAAACGGCTCGAAGGCATGTCCCCGCATTCCGCCGAGTACTCCGTGATCACCACCTACCTGGACTGGCTCGTGGAACTGCCGTGGAACAAGTTGAGCGACGATCAGTGCGAGCTTGACAACGCACGCAGCGTGCTGGACGAGGATCATTATGATTTGGAAGAGGTGAAAGAACGGATCATTGAATACCTGGCCGTCCGCAAGCTCGTGAATGAACGCTGCTCGCCGGCGAAGGCGGAAAAAAGGGATGCTCCGGAGGCTATGGGCGTGATTCTCTGCTTTGCAGGCCCTCCCGGGGTTGGCAAAACCAGTCTGGGGAAAAGCATTGCCCGTGCCCTTGGTCGTAAGTTCACGCGTATGAGCCTCGGAGGAATGCGGGACGAAGCGGAGATTCGAGGGCATCGCCGGACCTATATCGGGGCGCTGCCCGGGCGCATTATCCAGGGCATCAAGCGGGCAGGCACGCGTAATCCTGTATTCATGCTCGACGAAGTGGATAAGATCGGCGTGGATTGGCGTGGAGATCCCAGCAGCGCATTGCTGGAAGTGCTGGATCCCGCCCAGAATTCCGCTTTTCGCGATTACTACCTGGATGTGGACTTTGACCTGAGCGACGTGATCTTCATCACCACGGCGAACCAGCTGGAGACCATCCCATCGCCGTTGCGAGACCGAATGGAAATCATCCAATTGGATGGTTACACGGAATTCGAGAAGGTCCGCATTGCCCAGAGGCACTTGATCCCGCGTCAGCTGGCGGCCAATGGACTTCGCGAGGAAGAAATTGCGTTTTCAGAAGAGTCCCTGAGGAAAATCGTGCAAGAATATACCCGGGAGGCGGGCGTCCGGGAACTGGAACGCCAGATAGGGGCCATTTGCCGGAAAAGCGCGGTCAGGATCGTCGGAAAGGAAGTGACCCGTACGACCATAACACCGGAAGTGGTGCGCGAATATCTCAAGAAAGAGAAATATGAGTCGGAAACTTCGGAATCCACCGAGGTTCCGGGAATTGCCACGGGGCTTGCGGTCACGGCTTTCGGAGGGGATATTCTTTTCATCGAGGCCACGAGCATGAAAGGAAAAGGGCAGCTGACGCTGACCGGACAGCTCGGAGATGTGATGCGTGAGAGTGCTCAGATTGCGCACAGTTATGTGCGTTCAAAGGCCGGAAAGCTCGGATTTGATCCCGAACTCTTTTCACAGACCGATGTGCACGTCCATGTGCCGGCCGGCGCCATTCCCAAAGATGGGCCATCCGCTGGATTGGCCATGGTCATGGCCATGGCCAGCCTTTTCAGTGGCCGGCCGTTGCGAGGCGATGTGGGCATGACTGGCGAGGTGACGCTACGGGGTAGGGTGCTTCCGGTGGGCGGGATCAAAATGAAGGTGCTGGCTGCCCACCGTGCCGGCCTCAGGACAGTGATTTTGCCGAAGCGCAACGAACGAGACCTGGAGGAATTGCCGTCCGAGGTGCGTGAAGACGTGACTTTCTTGGCCGTGGAACGCATCGACGAGGCTCTTGAGGTCGCCTTTTCGCCTGCGGAAGCGAGAGTGGGAATGGCTGAAGCGGTGAACAGTTAATCCCTTCCTGCCCCCTGCGGCGCTCTTGCTGCAGGGGGTTTTTTCCGCGAGCTTCGGTTCCTGTGCAGTAAAGTTCAACCAAAAGGGACGTGACGCAAGGAAGTGCGTTATTCTTTCATCTGTTATTGTCTCCCTCGGGGAATGTGAGAAAAACCCTCGCCTTCAGGCGAACACTTCAGTTTGAATCATCGTCTGAGAAGTCGACATGGGAACATTTTTAAATAGAGTTGAGCCAGCAAACTTCCCCCTTTCGTAAAGGGGGGGCGGGGGGGATTTGTTGCAAGCGCGTATAAATCCCCCTTATATCCCCCTTTACGAAAGAGGGACTTCAGGATCCTCCTAAACAAACGATGCCAACTTAAGTCGACTTTGAGTCGACGTGCTCAAGCCACCGCCTTTAGGCGGTGGTCATTGACTTTTTCTGCGCCACGGGCATCGAGACCTTTCTAGGTGGAACGGCTGTTTTTCCAGGTGTAGCACGGCACCGTAACTCCAAGCGGCGCCGCGCCGGGAGGCCTATACCACGGGACAAGGAGACCAGGTTTGCGGGCGCACATGCGCTAGTGGAGTTCAGCCCGATCGAAAGGGTCTTCTCTCCCGAAAAGTTCCCCATCTTGCCCGTTGAAAAACTTCTCAACCGCGTCGAGCCACATTCGATAAGAAGCCCAGTAGCGCGGCGAAGGCGCGTAGCTTCTCCTGATCTCTGCCACGATCTCTCGGAAGTCACGGCCTTCCAGGCTGGAGATATTGAAAGGAAATTCATGCCTTCCAAGGTCCACGGGGAGAGACCGAATTCCCTCTCCAAGGTTTTTCCGGATGTCTTCCAGGGAAAAAATAGCGTCTTTTGGATCCGCCACCACGAGGAGTCTCCGGTACAATGTTCGAACCTTCCTGTGGAGGATCTCCCTGTCCTGCTCCAGAAAGAGTCTTTGAAACCAGACTCCCAAGTCCGTTTCATAAAACCACCGCTGGAATTCCTTGCTGATCGTGGTCTTGTGCGTACTCGTGTAGAATTCCATGAGGGCCTGGAAAGCGTGCTGATCCATCACCAGGATGCTGACCGGGTCCATGTCCCGTCCTGAAGCGCAGGTGCTGAATAGAACACAGCGGCTGTTTCGTAGAAGGCCCTGCCCGTGCGTCATAAGAAGCGCCAGATGAAGGAACCCGCTTATGGAGTAACCGAGAAGGTGAACACTGCTATCAGCTTGAAATGGCTTGATCTTTTTCCCCAAAAAAGATACCTGCAGCCGGCCGCTGGCGATCTCCTGAATCAGATCCAACACATCCCGGTAACTCTGAAGGGCTCCCCTGAAGAAGCGCTCGGGCGCCTCGGACATCCTCTGGCTCACCACCGCATTCAGGAGGCTCGAACACCGGTTGTGTGGAATTTCCCTCCGCTCCCTGTAAGAAGGACGCATGAGATAGAGCCACGAGCTGGACCTTCGGTTGATATGGAAGGAAAGGGGAAAGAGTATGACGGCCATGCGGAGAGCCTTGCACAAGCTGTAAGCCCAGGGATAAAGCTTGATATAATCTCCCTCGTTGAAACCGTGACCGATGATCAAGCACTGGGCATTTAATAGTTTGTGCGGAAGCAGGAGAACATAATGGAAGGAGAGGTTGCTGGTGACCTCCCGGTCAGCCTCGAGAAGGTATCCTCCATGCGGCGAAAGGAATTGGGGCCGAAGGGTGTATACGGGAAGGGACCGCATGAGTTTTCCACCGGCTTTTGAAACCCCGGCTTCCCGCTTCATCTCGTTATGGTAGAGTTCCAGTTCTTCCTGAAGATTCATGGAGAGGCATCCGTATGATACCAGGGTTTTTCTTTACATCGCGCCCAAAAGCGGGCACAGAACAAATTGCCGCATAAAAATATCGATAACTTCTCCGCTTCTCATTGTCAAGGAGTGTTCCGCGGAGGAGCCGCAATGAAGGGAGGAATCATGATGAAGCCTCAGATGGTAGATACCCATGCGCACCTTTGTGATGCTCGATTCGAAGAGGACAGGGCCCAGGTTCTTGAAAGGGCCAAGGCGGCAGGCGTCACCGCGATCGTGACCGTGAGCGAAGATCTGGACGATGCCCGGCGCAACCTTGAATTGTCCGCGATTTACCCGGAACTGTGGCCGGCGGCGGGACTTTACCCCACGGAGTTGGATCCGGATCAGGCCGAGGCCATGGTGTTGTTCATCCGTCAGGTGAGGAGCCGCCTTGCGGCCATTGGCGAGGTGGGGCTGGACCACTGGGCGGTAAAGGAGGAAGAGGACAGGGAACTTCAAAAAACGATTTTTGGTCGCTTTATTTCCCTGGCGATCGAGCTTGATCTGCCTTTAAACGTTCATTCCAGGTCTGCAGGCCGGCATGCTGTGTCCTTCCTGCTTGAACGCGGGGCCAAAAGGGTGCAGCTCCACGCCTTTGACGGCAAAGCGGGCGCTGCGTTGCCGGCCGTAGAGGCGGGGTATTTTTTCTCCATTCCGCCATCCATCATCCGCTCAAGGCAAAAACAAAAGCTGGTAACGCAGCTTCCCCTCTCCTGTCTCCTCATCGAGTCCGATAGCCCCGTCCTGGGACCTTATCCGGATGTTCGAAACGAGCCGGCAAACGTAATGATCGCCGTCGATTCCATAGCAGAGATCAAAAACGTCGGCAGGGAGGAAGTCCTGGAGGCGGTCTCCTGCAATACCCGCCGTCTTTACGGAAACATGAACCTCTGAGAACCCGGATTCACTATCTTCGTCGATATCGGACAGGCCGCCTCCGAGTGGTCGGCTGCCTCGATTTGTCCGGTTTCCCTAAGAGAAATACGCCCAGCAGGTTGTGCTGCCCGTCGAAAATGAGGCTGTGGTTCATAGTGGAGAAAATTCTCTCAAAAGCCTGCTCAACGGGGAGGTCTTCGAACCGTACCGAAACCCTTTCATCCAAAGCCCCTTCTTTTCCCTTGAGCCATAGCTTGACCCAGACTCCCGTTTCCTCCTTTATCTCTTGAATGACGGCTCTCAGGGAGGCCTCTTCAATCCTGGCGGACAAGGTCTGATCTTCAAGGGTGAGGTCGATGGCCCTGTCCCCTGCCAAGACCCAGGTGGGGAGGGAGAAAGAGACAAGAAGAACCCAAAGAATACTGTGAACGTTTATTGCGCGCATGGGATGGGCAAAAAGCGAAATGGAAAAAGATTCGACGCTTTATTTGTAGAATGCAGAATCCTGCGGAAAAAGTCAAGGCTCATTAACCCGCATGTTTCCATTGAAGCTAAGAAACGAATAGGGTACGTTACTCCTATGGATAATGAAAAAACTCTTTGGCACGAATTGACAGCGGGAGAAGCATTATCGAGGGCCGGCTCCCGCACATCCGGTCTGACGGGAGAAGAGGCCGCAGAACGTCTTGCCCAATACGGAGCGAATGAGCTGAGAGGGAAGAAAAGGCCCCCTCTGATCAAGGTTTTCTTGCGTCAGTTTCTCAGCCCCTTGATTTACGTCCTGCTGGCGGCCGGCATTATCTCTCTGGTATCTCAGTTTATTACCGGAGAACAGCATTTCATTGACGCCGTTGTCATCTTTGGTGTGATTATTCTGAACGCGGCCATAGGGACGTTCCAGGAAGGCCAGGCTGAAAAAGCGATGGAAGCGCTGTTGGAGATGGCAGCACCGAGAGCCAGAGTGAAGCGCAACGGCAACATCGAGACCGTACCCGCCCGCGAGATCGTCCCGGGAGATATTTTGCTGTTCGAAACCGGGGACAAAGTCCCGGCCGATATCAGGCTGCTGGAGAGCGTCAACTTGAGGGTCGATGAGTCCGCCCTGACCGGGGAGTCGGTTCCGGTGGCAAAGCAGATCTCTCCTGTGCCGGAGGACGCCATGATTCCCGAAAGGGTCAACATGCTCTTCATGAGCGCGATTATCACCAGCGGCAGGGGCAGCGGTGTTGCCGTGCTCACCGGCATGGAGACCGAGATCGGGAAGATAGCGACCGGACTCGAAGAGGTCAAACAGGAGGAGACGCCGCTACAAAAAAATATCAGGAAACTGAGTGAGTACCTGGTATTCGTTTTCCTGGGAGTGAGCGCCCTTCTGGTGGCGGTAGGTCTCATCCAGGGCCTGGGCCTGTTCGACCTTTTCATGCTGGCGATCGCGGCAGCCGTCGCTTCCATTCCTGAAGGTCTTCCGGCCGTGGTGACGGTCGTGCTCGCCATCGGTATGCGCACGATGGCACGCCGTAATGCCATTATCCGCAAGCTGGTGGCCGTTGAAACACTCGGTTCGGCCACGGTGATCTGTACCGATAAAACCGGCACGTTGACCTTGAACCAGATGACCGTCCGAAGGCTTTTCTCGGATGGTGAATATATCGAAGTTACCGGGGAAGGCTATGAGCCGAAGGGGGAGTTCAGGAAAGACGGAGAGACCATCGATCTTGAGAAGGATCGCCAGATCACGCTGCTGCTGCGCGCAGGGGCGCTGTGTAACGACGCCTCGCTGACGGAGAAGAACGGGGAACATGGAATCTTTGGTGACCCTACCGAAGGAGCGTTGGTGGTAGCCGCTGCGAAAGCCGGATTGCATCAGTCCGATCTGCGAGAGAGGTACCCGCGGATAAACGAGCTCCCTTTTGCCAGTGAAAAGCAATACATGGTCACCCTCCACTATATGGCGACGCTCCATTCAGAGGAGGGCCATTCGACAGCGTTTGTCAAAGGATCCCCTGAAAAAATCCTCGCTTATAGCCGGCATATCCTGAAAAACAATCATCCGGTGCCCATAAAGGAATCCGATCGTGAAGAAATAGCCCAAGCGGCTTTGAAAATGGGAACGGACGCCCTCCGGGTAATCGCCATCGCCTCCCGCGATTTTCCCGAGGATCTGGACAGGTTGATCGACGAGGATGTCCAGGACAACCTGACCTTTATCGGCCTTGCCGGCATGTCCGACCCGCCCAGAAAGGAGGCCAAGGAAGCGGTAGCTCTGTGTGCGCAGGCCGGAATCAGGGTGAAGATGATCACCGGAGACAACAGGATCACGGCGGAATCGATCGCACGCCAGATTGGTCTTCCTCCGGGAAAGGCGATCACAGGGGCCGAACTGGTAAGAATGAGCGACGAGGAACTTTCGGCCCAAATCGAAAACATCTCGGTTTTTGCCCGCATCGAACCGTTGCATAAACTACGAATTGTGAATGCTCTCAAGGCCAACGGAGAGATCGTCTCCATGACCGGGGACGGTGTCAACGATGCCCCGGCTTTAAAAGCGGCCGATATCGGGGTGGCCATGGGCATCACCGGAACGGACGTGGCGAAAGAGGCCAGTGATATGGTCCTAGCCGATGATAACTTCGCCTCCGTGGTATCGGCGGTGGATGAAGGCAGAGCTATTTTCAACCGGCTGAGAAATGTCCTTTTTTATACGCTGAATACAAACTTGAGCGAGCTGGTCACGTTGATCCTCGCCCTGATATTCATCGGCCGGTCACCACTGCTGGCGGTCCAGATTCTCTGGGTCAACCTGGTCACGGATACGGCCGGAGATATTCCACTCGGCATGGAGCCCAAGTTCGGTGACGAACTCAAACAGCCGCCTCGCCATTCCAGCGTAGGCCTTATTTATCCCGGACTATTCGTGCGGATTGCGATCATGGCAATAATGATTGGTCTGGGAACCTTCCTGATTTTCCGATGGGCTGAATCAAGAATGAGTATCGAGCGAGCCCGGACACTGGCTTTCTGCGCTATCGTCGCTTTCGAATGGTTCATGGCCTTCAGCGCCCGATCGGACGAATATACAGTGTTCAGACTGGGTTTTTTTCATAACCATGCCCTTGTTTTCTCTATTGGCCTGGCAGTCTTGCTGCAGTTCGCAGTGGTTTATCTGCCCTTTATGCAGATAGCTTTCAAAACCGTTCCTCTGACGCTGAGTGACTGGGGTATCGTGGTGCTGGCTGCAGGAGGCCTGTTTACCCTTGAAGAAATCCGTAAAGCCCTTTTTCCGAAACTCTATAGCTTTGGTAAGTACAAACCCATCAGAGGTGATTAAAAGTCAAACCACACGAGGTAGCGCTTTCGCCGCGTGTGAAGCCTTGAACCTTGAACCTTTGAACCCTGAACCCCTGAAGGGTTACAAAAATAGACCCAATTTTGAGCACGGAGGCAGGCTCTTTGTTGCGTCCGCCACGGGAGGAATGAGAGATGAAAAAGATATTCGTTTTTTTCCTGTTGCTGGCTCTTGGGCTGAGTTGGAATGGCTCCAGCGTTTGGGCCGTTGATGTCGGATGGATGCAGAAGGGAGTGCGGGTGTGGTATTTTGGGGCTGCCGGAACCGGCATGTCTTCTGATGCTGAAGAAGCGTATTTGCTCGCCTCCATAGACGGGACCAACGCTCAGGTTACTCACCACTCCGGCATAAACCATTGGACTTCGCCTACGGTAGACACAAATACTTATGATCTTCTTGACAAGGGACCCTTCTGGATACATCCACAGGTGCTCCAAAACATTGCGCCTGGAGACTACTGGATGGGCATCAAGATCGCCTCGATGAATCGGGCTATCTATACGTACGATACTTTTAAAAATAATGATGAATTCGACTCAATTCCTTACCTCCTTCTTCCAATAAAGGCATTATTCGATCATAAGAACCAGCGGGAAGTGGTAAAGCTCGTTTATGGTATTCCATATTGGCCCGGGTATGACGTCTGGGGAACCGCATATTTTGATGCTGAGACGGGACTCTGTCTATTCAATTTAAAGTTGACTGTATATAATACAGTGTGGTTCCTGCTGAGCGAGATCAATTATGATTTTGAAACCCGGAAGGCCTTTGCCGAGGATAATGGCCCACACACCGGGTTTAGGTCAACTGTCCTCAAGACAACATCGAAAATACACATGCTCCAGATACTGTCTTCAGTTGAAAGTCGATATGGTGGTACGGTGCAAATGTGGACTACAACCCAAGCGGGCGGAGCAACGGGGTCCTATTTCGGGCGGAATGAAAACTATTGTTTTTTCGGAAATTTCCCGGTTCTGAAACGCAAATTAATGTCATCTACCCCTAATTATCCACCCGAGAATTGGAATGAATACGGTGAATATCTCTGGTGGTGGGTTCCGAAGGATGCACTGCAGAAATCGACAATCGATATCTTTGGTATTCCGATGACAAAAACTCCCGCCGCGCCATATACCTTCACGGCTAGCGAGTCACAGGCAGGCCTATACTTCTCCAAAATCGTCTTCGATAATGACGGCTACATGACTTCATTTTCCGCCAAAGATCCATCCATAGGGCTTGATCTTGATTTGGGTTCTCCTATTGATGACAACACCACGGTTGATGGGTTAGCCTACTACAAAAATAACATGGGTACAGCCACGCCGGTTCAGATCATTTATTCCGGTGATGTGGACGGAGATCTTGACGTGGATCTGGCCGATGCAATCTTATCGCTGAGAATTCTAACGGGTGTGGCGTTGTCTGAGAAAATTGGTGGAGATGCGGATGTGAATGAGGACGGAAGGATCGGATTTGAAGAGGTAATGTATATCCTCCAGGATATTTCTGGGTTTAGATAGTGTCCATCCGGAAATACATTTTCACACCCATGGACGCTAGCGGCAGTTTCCGATTCAGAAATGAGCAATTTTTCGCAAGGTCAAGGAAATCAAGGGATTGCGCGGAGGCGTATAGGTAGCACGCCGCACAAGAAATTCCGCAGATTGACGCAGAGATTGCGGAAAAGGGCCATTTCTGGATGGAAACTAGATAGCTGGTCAATGAGCTCAAGATATCCATTTTTTCTGGGCCTATCAAAGCCTTTGATAAGTGATAAGTTTTTTATCCACAGTCCCGCTGGAAAGCATAGTGCATTACAGGTTACCTTTGTAATTGGAGTCTGGTTTGGGGGCAATTGTTCAATGTGCTGGTAAGGATTTGTTTTTTTCTGGGGAATGATGGATAAAACACTTATCATGATATTTGAGTAGGTACGAATTCAATGATCATTATCCGAGGTTTGAATATGGATTGACCAATTTTTTGAAAATAACAATTCTATTCGAAAATTTGTCCAAATGCATATCGAGTTAGGAATGATGCAAGTAACCTTAAGTTCAAATCGCTTGCAATTGTGGCATGCTATTAATAAAATTTTCTACAATGCCCGACTATTATATATGTGGTCATATATCTTGCGGCAATTTAGCTCCAAAGTTGCGGATACTGGCAAGGGATTTGACCAGAAATGAGCATGAAGACCATGCGGCAAAAGAATGGGATGACCAATGGGAAGCGGCCCTCTTTTCGAGGGATTTACCTCATCGGTCTGGCCGCAACAAGCATTGGCATCGGAGTGATCATATTTCTTAACCTGGCCACACCTCTGGAATATATGCATGGACAGCTGACCGCTTCAGATCAGATCAAATCGTTAAATTTAGCCCGACAACTGGCGCAGATCTTCAACCTGGCCTTCTTGCTGTTGTTAAGCTGCCTTCCACTGCTACTTCTCATTCGATATTTTTTGAGACCCCTATCGGACTATTTTAATCGACAGAGGGTGGGCCAGGAATCCCAAGATCTTTTGGAGAAGGCCAGGCGGCGTCTGATTAACCTCCCTTTTATTGTAATTCCAGTAAATTTGGGGCTTTGGATTTTACTGCCTGCCGCTCTATTTTCTGCGGCCTATGTAACCGGTCGGCTCGATTCCCGAACTGCCGTCATTCTGGCTGCCCGAGCCATCATGGTCGGATTCATTTCTGCAGGGATCATGTCTTTATGGATCGAGTCCTATGCCCGCCGAGGGCTAATCGCATTTTTCTTTCCTCAGGGCCGGCTCGCAGAGGTCAAAGGCGTCGCTCGCTACTCGATATCGAGAAGAATCCGCCTCTTTTATCGGCTCGGGAGCCTCGTGCCGATGGCCATCTTGGTGGTCACGCTGATGACACTCCAGTGGCAATTGGACTCTCTGTTTATCTCGGCTAGGGAATACGGGTCCGGGATTTTGGTTTTTTGCCTGGTCCTTTTCTTTGTCTTTTTTGTCACCTTGAGCCTACTCAACAAATTAATCAACCGCTCCATCGTTGGACCGCTCGAAAATATTCTTTCTGCCGTGAGCAAAATCAAGGAGGGGGATTTACAGACAAGGGTGAAAGTAGTCTCAAACGACGAAATTGGCATCCTGGCCGATGCAACGAATGAGATGATCCAAGGCCTACGGGAAAGAGAGCTTGTCAAGGACACCTTCGGCAAGTATATCACCCCCGAGATCCGCGATGAGATTCTGAGTGGTCGCATTCCCTTGGACGGGGAGCTGAAAAATGTAACGGTTTTGTTTTGCGACTTGCGGGACTTTACACCTCTCGTCGCATCCGCCCAAAGCAAAGAAGTGGTCAAAGTAATCAATGGTTACTTCGAGGAGATGGCTAAAGCGATCCATGATCATGGCGGTTTGGTCCTGCAATTCATCGGCGATGAGATTGAGGCTGTCTTTGGGGCGCCGTTGGAAATGGAACACCATGCGGTTGCAGCGGCCCGGGCGGCTCTGGAAATGTGTGAAAGATTAGGCCGATACAATTCCAGATTGCGTGAACAGGGATGGGCTCCTCTTCGCCACGGCATCGGATTGCATACAGGCCAGGTCTTGGCGGCAAATATTGGAAGCTCTCAGAGGCTCTCGTACGCCTTGGTGGGCGACACCGTTAATCTGGCCTCCAGGCTCGAGGGCGTGAGCAAGGAACTGGGACGAGATATTATCCTCAGCGCTTCAACTCGAAACGCTTTGGGAGATGAGTTTTGGTATGAATCACTCGAAACGGTGCAAATCAAAGGCATGGCCGGACCCGTCGAAGTATTTGCTCTGGCCGGGATGAGGGATCATTACCGAAGAGATGTCGGATAACCGCTCCAGTCGCTGGGCTGTAATTTCTGCTACGTATTGCAGCTATGATAAATCGACGACCAGCTACTACATCTTATTGCTGGCCTTTTTGTCCGTTATGCGCGTCAAGATTGATGACGGGTGAAAAATCCAAGGGCCAATAGCTAAAAAATTATTATCCGATAGGCGAAAAACGGTGCCCAAGGGCCGGGTACGGCGTTTGCAGATAGCTGTGAGCTGCCGGTAGGAAAACCATTTGGCAATTTACCAGCCCCGGCAAACACCTTGGATAATTGCTTGCGGTCAAAAGAAAAGGACCCAGGAATAGGAGACATCTCGGATGATCCCCCTTATCTTCTTCCTGAATTCGCCATAAATGCTCCTATGAGGGTAACCGGATGGTATTTGCAGTCCCATTTTACATGTGACACGTCTCTAGAAAAGTTCTGAACACGTTTCTCATATCCACCTGCGCTCATGTTTCTTTCATGATTAGACGATACACCTCTCCACCGTTCAAGATGCCGCCGGTATAAGAGCCCGCATTTGTGCCCCATCCGCTGGAGAGGTATAGTCCCTTGACCGGGGTTGTGTTCTGGACCCTGTTCATATAGGCGTTGTCCATGCTGCATGGGTAGCCGTAGATCGCTCCCTCGGGATTTCTGGTGAACCTGAGATTCGTGAGCGGCGTCGCCGCCTCCATCACCTGGATCATCGAAGAAAGCCCGGGGATCGCTTTTTCCCCCACGCGTCTGATCAGAATCCGGGCGATCCGCTCCTTTTCCTGGTTGTACGCTCCTTTGTTGCCGGCGAAATAGTCCTTTTCAAAGCGCCTCCACGGCTCGTAACCGCTGAGGATCATGATGGTGAGCGTGGATGTGCCGGGCTTGGAATAGCCTGGAAAGTAATTGTCATAGACCGCAACTGCAATCGGACTCCTTTCTGCGTCGCAGGCCTGGTAGTTTTTAAAATCTGTTTCCGTATCGAGCCCCGATTCAATGGAAATGCCGGTTCCCGTGATCTTTCCACCCAACTCGCCCTTCAGTCCCAGCCAGACGATAAAAGAAGAGATGCTGGGTTTGTACCTGGCAAGCTTCACCATATGCTTCTCGGCTTCCTGGTTGCCCGACAGGAGTTTTCCAAAAGTATCGGGCGCATTGGCATTGCTTACCACGAACCTGGCCGGGTAAACCGTCCCGTCCTCCGTCCGGACGCCGGTGACCCTGTTGCCGGCGGTCAGTATTTTGTCGACCACCTTTCCAAGAACGAGCGTTCCCTTGTTCTCTTTAATAACCCCGGCGAGTGCGTTGCTGAAATCCTGCGAGCGCGATCTGAAATAATAGAATTTGCTCCTTCCCATACTCCCGATCACAACGGCAGCTACGAACCCGGAGGTCTGGGAGGGGGGAATCCCGAATATTCCGCAGATGCCGCCCATCGAGTTCTTCAATCGGGCGTTCTTGATGAACTTATCCAGTAATTGGGAAAAGGAGATGTCCCGCATCTCCCACATTTTCGGGTACTGCTCTGGCATGGTCGGCAGGGAAACGGATCCGGCTTCCCAATTCTTCCGGAAGCGCACGGCTTCATCGGCTACCGCCTGGCAATAACTGTAGAATTCGAGCACGCTCTCTTTATCGCCGGGAATTGTTCTGCTGATAAAGGACATGTACTCGTCGTTGTTGTTCCGATCCGGAATAACATAATCCAGGTCTCCCCTGATCACCCTTCTGCTCATATCGAGCGGTATACGCTCGACCTTTCCGTCGAGCCCCAATTCCCGGTAAGCCTGCTCGGGGGCCGAAAAGAAGTGGAGGGAAACATCAAAGTTGAAATCACCTCGCTGGAAGGCGGTCGCATAGCCGCCCGGCACAGTGTGCTGTTCGATGACGGTTACCGGGAACCCGGCCCTGGACAGATAAACCGCGCTCGCCAGGCCGCCGATCCCGGACCCGATGACGACCACCGGGTAATCTCCGGGGTCCTTGCCTCCCCGCGCAAAGTTGTTGACAAGCTTGCTGGGCATGTAACCACTCAAGGTCAGCGAAGCGGCCGCCAGCGATGCAAGCTGCATGAATTCGCGTCTCGTTATTTTGCCCTTCTGCATAAGAATCCCTCCTTTCTGTATCTTCTTTTCCCTTGCAGTTAACCCCCAGTTCGCTATGGAGCAACTCGCATGCTCATGGTTTGAATCCAACTGAGAATGAGCGCTAAGACACGGCCGTCAGGACCAGCCCCAGGTACTCCAATGTGCTCAGCCTGAGCGCCAGATTTCGGAGGGCGTTTTTTCTAACGGGAAAATTACATGCCGTTAGGAGCGGTGCAAGCCCATTTTGAGTGGTCTTTCCACGGGCTACCTCCGGGGCAGAGGTTTAGGCCTTAGGGGGATAACAGATAATTTTAAGATTAAATCCAAAAATTGGAAATGGTCAAGGTCAAACTGACCTCTTACGTGGGCACGGGTAAGTGAGCCCCTTTCACCGTTGTCGATTTTGGTTAGCTGCTAACTACCAAAGGCTATTCCAGGTTCTGAAAATCGCGGATATCCCCAACAAAAGCGTAAATATGGCTCGCGCAAAAAATGTGTGATATCCGATTACCAATGAGCCGGATTCCAGGATAATTATCCGATACGCGAATATTCATGGGCCAATTTTTTCAACGATACCAGGAGAATACGCAACTTGATTTTTGGCATCCAACAGGCTACCATTATGCAAGAATTCTTGACCGCAAGAAATTCATAGAGGATTCAGATTATTTGGGTAGTGGCAAATCTCCTGATTTCAAGTTTTGTGAACGTAGTAGCAACATCATAGAGGTCTTGTAAGGTGAGTCATTTGCCAAGCTCGATGAATCCCGCGGCAAGCTAAATGAAGGAATAATCCACTGGCATGCCAGTGGTATGAACAATGGCTTTGCCAGTGATTAGTGCCGAGAACAGATTCCCTCCCATGGTAGCGCCGACAACCGCTGAATAGGGATTTCGAGAAGAGTTTTCACAGGTTAAGAGTTTGAGTTTTTAAGTACCACAATCACAGGAATGAAGGAAGATAGATGGTACCAAGCACTGGGCGCGAATCACGGACATTGAGATCACCGTTGGATTTGCCTTTCTGTTCGTATTCAGGTGTGCCCTGCGATTCCGCCCCTTGGTCTGAGCCCCTTTAGGGGGCCTCATGATACCACCAGTTCACTGGTGGTATTCATTCGAAAACATAATTAAAGGAGGTATACTATGAAACAGAAACTTATCTTGATAACAAATTTCCTTCCAGCATTTTTGTTTTTGTTTGTCCCATCATTAATGGCGGATTCTATCACAAAACCATTTACTTTTGTTCCTGGCACTCAAGCAAAAGCCTCTGAAGTGAACGCTAACTTTGATGCATTGTATAATCAAGTGAATAAGATGGGGAGTGCGATAACTGTTGATTTCAATTCTGGTAAAGTCGGCATCGGCACGGCGAACCCCGAGTAACAATTACACATTGCCGGATATTCTGCCAATGACTATATCATGAGACCAAGATTAATGATTTAAAATTTAAGTGATACCAATGACAATGGTGCCGCCATTAAGTTTAGAGGGAGAAATGCGTATTGGGGTGCTGGCATTGATTACGCATGGACAGGTGATAACAATTTTTTCATCGGTGATTTCAAGTCAAATGAGACGAGAATGCTGATAAATTCATCTGGCAACATCGGTATCGGGACACAGAGTCCACAAGGCAAGTTAGATGTAAACGGGGCAATCTTTCAACGAGGAAGCCAGTTGCATGCAGATTACGTCTTTGACGCTAGTTTTCAGTTGGAGTCCATACGTGAGCATGCTGATTTTATGTGGAAAAACAAACATCTCAAGGCAATCCCCAGAGCCAAAACAGATGAAAATGATCATGAGATTATCGAACTTGGAGCGCACCGCAGAGGCATTGTGGAAGAACTGGAAAAAGCCCATATATATATTGAACAGCTCCACTTGCGCCTCCAGGAACAGGAAGAAAGACTTTCAAAATTAGAGGCACTGCTCAGCGAAAAGAAATAACTTTGTTTTCAGCTTTGACATCGTTTAAGTTCATGACTTTCTTCTAAGCAACGCCTGATTTTCTCATTATTAAGAGAGGGATCTGTCATGTCAAAACAATTCGTGATAGTGGTATTCATCGCCCTATTGATTCCAAATATTGTATGGGCAGATAGCAATTGGGACACCATGATCTGGAGTCAAGATAATTGGTATTCAGAAGGAGGCGTCATTGTCTCCGGTCGATTGGGAATAGCCAATGCAAGTGTCTCTTTAGTTGGAGCTACAGTTTACAATGGGCAGACTGACAGTAACGGCAATTTTTTGTTAATCAATGTTCTTGACGGCGATTATACCCTTCAGATAACCGGCACGAATCTTGGCGTTATAACTAAAAAGGTTACTGTTATAGGGCAAGATTTGGAGGCATACGACCTTCCCTCAATGATAGTGGGTTGTAATGGAGATATTGATGGCGACGGAAAAATTGGCCTTGAGGAGGCATTATTTGCGCTGGAGGTTGTAGCAGGGTTAAGACCCAGTCATACAGCCGAAGGCCTTTCAGTTCCATAGATTTCAATAGAGAGTCAAAATAATCATGAAATTTGTTTAATTTCTGATGGCCAAGTATAGTTTCAAGACGTCTGACGCTAGACTTTCAACGTCTAATGTGTGAGTTGTCCCGTTTTCAAGATTACGTTTGGTAATCGCTCGCTTTTTAGGGAAGCTGAGATTCACGATTTCGATAAGTAACCTTGATTATATGCGAATTCCATGATTATTATCCTATTCTTGATTTCCGGAGCCCTTCAACAATTTAACCATATCAAACCAAAGCATAAGAGGTACGACAAGATATAGTGGCCTCTCGATTGATGAAGATTTCTGCGATATCTGCTATGAATCCCGACTCCACAGATTTATGGGATACGTAAAGGGGATCCAAAAGATCTTAGGGCGTTGGTATGTACCCGGTGTGGCAAGATACGCCGGATGTGACCGGCGCAAACGGGCTCATCAAAACACGGCCAGTTCCCTCTAATACTTCTCCAGCCATCCGTCCGCACCGCACTCCCGCAGGATCTCGATGGCCTTCCCGAGTTCCTCCTGTGCCTTGGTTCTGTCTTCCTGCCCCTTTAGAAATTCCTCGCAGAGCGCGTGATCCAATCCGAGGTAGAACCTCGTCCCGTTTCGGGCATCCGCCTCAATGGCCTTCCGGATCCACTGTTCCGCCTCTGCAATATGGCTTCCTCCGAGATTTAGGAAGATTCCCCCCAGGTGCCTGCAGATGTCTCCCTCCGCCTCCTTCACCTTGTTCTTCCCATAAACAGCTCGCAATGATTCAAGGTCCTCATGTCTCTCCCCAAGGATAACCCCGCACCTGAACTCTCCCAGGCGAGTAAGGCGTATCCAGGATGGAAAAATTTGAGCCGCTTCGCCTATTCGTACTGCCTGACCTCAGCACTCCCTGGATTTGTGATACTGCTTACCCTTCATCGTAGCTCGCCGGTCCCCGGCGAGATTGGGTGGGGGGCAAATCACGGATGAACACCGGCTCGTTTGCAGGGACTCCGTAATTTCAATAGCTTGGGTAGCCCGAATGAATCCTACGGGTTCGGAAACCATTAGCCCGGGTGCACGGAATCGCCAACTTGCGGGTCGACGTGGACCGGGAAAATCTGAACAAATCCTTGACACAAACTCGAACAGAGGATAAAAAATGACGAAGAGCCTCGGCCCGCATCGAAGCGGCCGCTGGCGGCTCAGGGTAATGGAAATTTGCCGGATAAAGAGAGGAGAACGGAAGCCGTGAGGGCGGTTCTGGAAGCGAATCAGATAGAGCTCCATTTTGGAGGCCTTCAGGTTCTGGTTGAAGTCGACTTTCAGGTGAACGAAAGCGAAATCCTGGCGGTCATCGGTCCCAACGGGGCCGGAAAGACGAGCCTCATGAATTGCATCAACGGGTTCTACAAACCCCAGGGTGGCCGAATCGTTTTCAAGGGGAAGGATATCACCCGGCTTCCGCCTTACAAGATCGCCGGGATGGGGATTTCCCGAACGTTTCAGAACATCGAGCTGTACACGGGCCTCAGCACCCTGGACAACCTCATGGCGGCACGTCATATCCATCTGAAGACCGGGGCTTTCTGGAATTTCTGGTACTTTGGTCCCACCCGGCGAGAAGAGGTCAAACACCGGGAGGTGGTGGAGGATATTATTGATCTCCTTGAGCTCGAATCCATTCGAAAAAACCTCGTGGGGCAACTCCCCTATGGACAGCGAAAGCGCGTTGAACTGGGGCGGGCTCTGGCCACTGAACCGGAGTTGCTCCTTCTCGATGAGCCCATGACCGGCATGAACGTGGAGGAGAAAGAGGACATGGCCAGGTTCATCCTCGATATCGCCGAGCTGAAGAAGATCCCCATGGTGCTTGTCGAACACGACATGGAAGTGGTGACGGACATCTCCACACGGGTCATCGTGCTCGATTTCGGGAGGAAAATCGCGGAGGGTTTCCCCGAGGAGGTCAAGAAACACCCGGAGGTGATCCGGGCCTACCTGGGTGCCGAGGAGGATGCTTCGTCATGAGTCCTCAGAATCAGGTCACAAATCTCGTGAACTACAGGGCGCCGGCTGTAAACGAACAAAGCGATACCCTGCCGAAGTTGCTCCGCAAGCATTACCGGGAACGCCCGGATAAGATCGCGATGCGGGATAAGGACCGGGGCATCTGGCAACGCTATACGTGGAGAGAATACTACGAAAAGGTGAAGTACTTCTGCCTCGGCTTGGTGAGCATGGGGCTGAAACCGGGAGACAAAATCTCGGTCCTGGGGGAGAACAAACCTGAGTGGTATTGGGCCGAGCTGGCGGTACAGTGTGCCAGGGGGAGCGTCGTGGGCATTTTCGCCGACTGCAGTCCTTCGGAAGTCAAATATTACGTGGAGCACTCCGATTCCAAGTTTGTCGTGGTGCACGATCAGGAACAGGCGGATAAGCTCCTGGAGATCAAGCATGAAATTCCCCTGGTGAAAAAAGTCATCTACTGGGACCCTAAAGGGCTGTGGAGTTACAAAGACCCCATTCTCATGAGCTTCGGGCAGGTCTTGGAACTGGGTCGAGACTATGAGAGGCGTCACCCCGAGAAGTTCGACGCACTTGTGGATTCCGGAAAGTCGGAAGACATAGCAGTGATCTGTTATACCTCCGGAACCACCGGGCTTCCCAAGGGTGCCATGCTGTCCCAGGAATACGAAGTGCTCTCCATCGGCGAATGGAGCCGGCTGGACAACTGGTACAATCGCCGATACCAGTATGTATCCTTTATCCCTCCTGCATGGGCCACGGAGCAGGGCCTGGGCATATCGGGTTCATTGATCGCCGATGTGGTGGTCAACTTCCCTGAAGAACCCGAAACCGTCCAGGAGAACATCCGCGAAATCGGGCCGGATGTACTCTTTTATGGTGCAAAGCTGTGGGAATCGGTCAACCGGTCCGTCCAGGCCAAAATGATCGACTCCACCCTGCCGCGCAGATTCATCTATCGCACCTTCCTGCCCCTGGGGCTCAAGTTCGCCGATATCTACATCGAGGGAAAAGAACCCGGTCTTTTGTGGAAATTTCTTTACTTTCTGAGCTACCACGCCGTTTTCAGGTCTTTGAGGGACCGGCTGGGATTGTCCGGCGTGAAAGTCATTTACTCGGCCGGCGGCGCGCTCAGCCCCGAGATCGTCCGGTACTTCAAGGCCCTGGGTATCGAGATCAAGCTTTTCTATGGGAGCACCGAGATGGGCATCGTCTCCAATCCGAGAGACGGCGAGATCCGTCCGGAAACGTCCGGTCGCGTGGTTCCCTGGGCCGATGTCAAAATATCCGGGGAAGGGGAGATCCTCGTGAAGAGCCGGTACATGTACTCCGGCTACTACAAGAATCCCGAGGCGACCGAGAGCAAACTCGACAAGGACGGATGGTACTGTTCGGGAGACTTCGGCAACCTGGATGCGGACGGGCATCTCATTGTGATCGATCGCATGGAGGACCTCAAGCCCTTAGGGGGCGGAAAGAAGTTCTCTCCCCAGTATGCGGAAGTCAGGCTGCGATTCAGCCCCTACATCAAAGACGTGCTTGTGGTGGGGGGGGAAGACAGGACCTTCGTGGGCGCCCTGGTGAACATCGATATCGAAAACGTGGGCCGCTTTGCCGAGGCGAACAAGATCCCCTATACCACTTTTACGGATCTCTCCCAAAAACCCGAAGTCATCCACCTTGTCAGGGAAGAGATCTTTAAGGTCAATCGAACACTGCCCGATTACGCTCAAATCAAACGTTTTGTGAACCTCCACAAGGAATTCGACCCGGATGAGGAGGAGCTCACTCGAACCCGGAAATTGCGGCGCACCTTCGTGGAAGAGCGTTACGGGGAGCTCATCGGCGCTCTTTACAGCGACAGCGAAAGAATCACCGTGGAGGCCCCCATAACTTACCAGGATGGGCGCAAAGGGGTGATCAGGACAGACATTAAAGTGAACGTTGTGGACCGGAATCCGTAGGCTTTCTCGAGTGGTTTTCTTGCGGAAATCATGACAGAAGGGCGACACCGGAGAGAGTGGAGTTGCGATGATCCAGTTTCTTCAGCTTCTCGTTGCAGGATTGATGGAAGGGGGGCTTTATGCCTTGCTCGCCGCCTCCATCGTGCTGGTTTACAAATCCACCCAGGTGGCGAGCCTGGCCCACGGTCAGATCCTGGCGTTCGGAGCCATATTTTTCTACCTGTTCCTCGGCCCCTTCGGCCTTCCCCTCATCGTGGCCATCATCCTTACCTTCGCTGCGAGCGGGCTGATGGGTCTGGTGATCGAGCGGACCACCCTCCGCCCCTTGATCGGCCAGCCGCTGTTTGCCTCCTTTCTTGTGACCTTTGCGGTTTTCATGCTTTTTGACGGGGTGTTTCAATTGTTCGTCAAAGGCGAGGCGGTGACGCTGCCGCCCTTCCTGCCCAAGGGCACCATGTACCTGGGGACGATCCATGTGCCGAAAGGACAGTTCTGGAGCTTCCTGGCCGCTTTAATCCTGTTCGGACTCCTTGGCCTCATGTTCCGCTATACGAAAATCGGGCTCGGCCTCCGAGCGAGCGCCGAGGACCACCAACTGGCTCAGAGCACAGGGATCAGCGTCAAGCAGATCTTCTCGATCATCTGGGTGCTTTCAGCCCTCGTGGCCTGTATCTCAGGCATCGCCACGGCAAGTATCACCGACATTTACTACACGCTTCCCCAAATGGGCATCAAAGGGCTTATCGTGGCGCTTTTCGGCGGATTGGAATCCCTCCCCGGAGCACTTCTGGGAGGCCTGCTTCTGGGGGTCCTGGAAAACATCAGTGCCGGGTACCTGGACCCGCTGGTGGGAGGGGGCATGAAGGAAGTGGCTGCGTACGTCATGCTCCTTCTGATTCTTCTGATCAGGCCTTACGGACTTCTCGGATTGGTCCGGATAGAAAGGATATGAGATGAGACCATGCGGCATATTTGATGAAGCCTATACCCAGGACATGGCGATCCTTCGAACCAAACAGCACTGGGCGGTCCTGGTAGGCGCCCTGGTCCTGCTCTACCTGTTTCCCCTGTTCGGCTCTTACTACATGGTCAGTTTCCTGAACAACCTTTTCATCACGATCATTGTGGTGCTCGGTCTCCAGATCGTGAGCGGCTACTGCGGCCAGATCTCCTTTGGACAGCCCGCCTTCATGGCCGTCGGGGCCTATGCCTCCGCCATTTTAACCCTAAAAGCGGGGTTGAACTTCTGGCTGGCCCTGCCGCTCTCAGGCATCATCGCCGGGCTGTTCGGCGTTATCGGCGGGGCGCCCTCCCTGCGCATCAAGGGTTTTTATCTCGCAATCGCCACCATTGCCATTCATTTCGTCACCATCTGGTTGATCATGCATCTCCAGATCACGGGGGCCACCCAGGGCCTCAACCCCATGCCTCCGGAGATCTTTGGTTTTGCGCTGGATACGGATGAGCGGATGTATTTCCTCATTTTGACGGTGACGGTGATCATGACCTTCGGGGCCAGGAACATGGTCAGGAGCAAAGTCGGCCGGGCGTTCGTGGCCATCCGGGACAACGACCTGGCAGCCGAGGTCATGGGCATGAACCTGTACCATTACAAGCTCCTTGCCTTCTTCATCTCGTGTTTTTATGCCGGCATTGCCGGATCGCTCTGGGGTCATTTTTTCATGGTGGTGCATCCGGAGCAATTCACTTTGACCCATGCCCTGTGGTACGTGGGCATGATCATTATCGGGGGCATGGGGAGCATCCCGGGGGTTTTTTTCGGCGTCATCTTCGTAAGGGTCCTGGACGAATTCGTTCTGTTTGCTTCCCCTTTCTTATCGGACGCCTTTCCCTGGCTGGGAGCGAGTCCGGCCGCGGCCCTCGGGCTCAGCGCCTTCGGGCTGGTCCTGATCATTTTTTTGGTTTTCGAACCGAGGGGACTGGCCCATCGCTGGGAGATTTTTAAATCGTCTTACAGGCTCTATCCCTTTGCTTATTGAGGGAAATGGCAAGGGTACCCCGGGATTTTCCCGGTGATTTGTTTGGTCAACCTGATAGGCTCGAAAGGGGGATCGCCATGAAGAAAAGAATGGCATTGGTCTTGATTGCGGGTTTGTTCCTTGCTTTGGGTGTCGTTCCCAACCCGGCATCGTGCAAGGAAAAAACGGCAATGTTCCTGGATCTTACGGATTTAACAGGAGCGATCGCAGGGCTGGCGGGTAAGGCCTCGGAGGTCTGCAAAGCGACGTTCGATTACTACAACGAGCAGGGCGGAATCGATGGTGTCAAAGTGAAATACATCGGTGTGGACACGCGCTACGATGTGGCCCGGGCCCTCTCCGCCTACAAGCGCTACAGGAAAACACCCAAATTTTTGCTCACTAACACGATCGGCACCGGCATTGGAAAAGCCATCTATCCGCTGATCGAGAGAGACAGGGTCACCAATTACACCCCAGGCGACGGCGAATTCCAGGCCAGGCTAAGCCGGACTTTCATTTACAGCACCCCTTATCAGGACGGTTTTGCGGCCTCCCTGGACTGGATGGTGGATGACTGGAAGAAGAAGGGGAAACCGGGAACGCCGGTCATCGGCTTCATGAGCTGGGACAACCCTTACGGCAGGGAACCCTTCCGGGGCGGCAAAGAGTATGCACAAAAGATCGGCGTCAACCTGCTGGATGCGGAGTTGTTTCCCCCGGGGTCGTTGAAACACGATGTATGGCTGAACCGATTGGCCCAGAAAGGAGCCAACTACATCTATGTCTGCGGGGTGGACCCCACCCAGACCAACGTGATTCGAGATGCCCATGCTCTGGGCTTGACCAAGAACATCCAGTTCGTGAGCGACTACTGGGGTCCGGATCAGGCTGTGGGGGTCAAGTCCCATCCCGACGCCCTGGAAGGTTCGGTGGTGGTTTCCTGCTTCATCAGAGGAGAGGATACCAACAAACATCCGCTCATCACCAAAATTTGGAAGGAGTACATGAAGCAGCCCCTTGACGAATTGCGCGGGAGCGCTTCCATCGGGTTCTCCTGGGCCATGCACTTCGTGGCGGGACTGAGGGTCGCGTTGAAAGACGTGGGATACGAGAAACTGGATGGAGACGCCATGTATCAGGCCCTCCAGAAGCTCAAAGGAGTGGATGTGACCCAGGGCGCCACGGGAATATGTGATTACAGCCCCACCTCCCGGCGGATGACCCGTTATGTGAAGTTCTACCAGATCACGGGCGGGAAGGTTTTTCCGATTACGGATTGGAGAATGGCACCGGACGCGGTCTCACTCCATAAATTCTAATTTAACGCCGTCGTTCATAGGAAAGGAGAGAAAGCCATGATAGGATATCGCTGGAATGCCCTGAGAGTATTCCTCGCTCTGGCCTTTGCGGCCGTGGTTTTCGGTGGGTGTGCAGCGTTTCAACCGGCCCCCAAGGCATCGCTCACGCTGACTCCGGATCAGGTGGTCATTTCTCCGGCGCTGCTCAAAGAGCCGATTGTGTTCTCCGGATCGGGGTTCGGCGCCAAGGAAATCGTCGTCGTTGAGATGCTTTTGCCAAAAGGGGTCACGGTCAAGGGGGTGTCGGCCGGGGAAAACGCCGCCTTGGGCAATGGGACCACCGACGAGAAAGGGGATTTCCAGGCCAAGATGGGGGCCATGACGACCTTGAACACGCTTTTCCAGGTCGGGTGGACGCCCCTCATCAAGCCGGATTTCAAGCAGGCCAAGCCGTTACCACCCGGCACCTATGAGGTCATCGCCACCGGAATGAACACGGACAGGGTCGGAAAGGCCAAGCTCACCATCCTTCCACCACCCAAAAAGTGAGGGGTGGGAAGAGGAGATCCATGCTCAGGTTGAATAACGTAGAGGTCATCTATAGCGACGTGATCCTCGTTCTCAAAGGAGTCTCCCTGCAAGTGCCCCCGGGTAAGATTATTGCAATTCTCGGGGCCAACGGGGCGGGGAAGACCACAGCCCTCAAAGCCATTTCCGGCGTGCTGCACACGGAGCTGGGGGAAGTCACGGACGGGACCATCGAATTCGAGGATGCCCGCATCGACCACATGGATCCCGAGCAGATCGTCAAGCGGGGAATCGTGCAAATCATGGAAGGCCGGCGGCTTTTCGAGCATCTAACCGTGGAGGAAAACCTGGTTGTTGGGGCTTACGCCAGGACCGACAAGCCCCGGATTCGCGAGGACCTGGAAAGGATTTACGGCTATTTCCCCAATCTCAAGCACATGCGGGCCAGGACCAGCGGGTATCTCTCCGGAGGAGAGCGCCAGATGCTGGTGATGGGTCGAGCCCTGATGGGGCAACCGAAGATCATGCTCCTGGATGAACCGTCCATGGGGCTCAGCCCCTTGCTCGTGAAGGAGATCTTCAAGCTCGTGAAGCAGATCAATAACCGGGAGGGAGTTTCCATTTTGCTGGTCGAACAGAACGCACGCATCGCCCTGGACCTTTCCGAGCATGGATACGTTATGGAAAACGGGAGAATCGTGCTGGATGGGCCTTCTCAGAAGCTCCTTGAAAATGAGGATATCAGGGAGTTCTACCTCGGCCTGAGCGACAAGGGAAAACGCAAGAGCTACCGCGAAGTGAAACATTACAAGAGGCGAAAGCGCTGGCTTGCCTAGCTTTCTCTGTTTATCTTCATCATCCGGGGGGCCGCGAAGGCCCCCCGTTTTCTGAGACTCACACCTCAGTCCAAACTCGACTCCGCCATCCCCGGTCATTGGCCGTGGAAACGGATCGCCATCATGGTGATATCGTCCGTTTGAGCGACGCCCTGGGAAAAGGCCCTGATCTTCTCCATGATTCCGTAGATCATTTCCTCGACGGGTCTTTGTTTCATGTGAGCCAGCTCCCCTCGCAACCTCGCTTCCGAGAACATTTCCTCGACCCGGTTCATGGCCTCCGTGACCCCGTCGGTATAGAGAAAAATGGTCTCTCCTCTTTTTAAAACCATCTTCTTTGATTCGTAGGAGAAGCCTTCAACGACGCCAAGCGCCATGCCGTTGGTGGTTTCAAGAGGCGAGACACCCCCCTCAAGATCGATCAAGAAGGGAGCGTTGTGCCCCCCGTTACTGTAGTGGACCTCTCCGGTTCGAACATTGAGGATGCCCAGAAAAAGTGTGACGAACATCACGGAAGGATTGTCCATGGAAAGATCATCGTTCACCCTGTTCAGGACCGCAGCCGGGGTGAGTCCCTTGACGGCCTTTGTCTTGATCAGCGTATTCGTGACGGCCATAAAGAGGGATGCGGGGACCCCTTTTCCCGAGACGTCGCCCACGCTGAAGCATAGGTGATCCTCATCAAGGAAGAAAAAGTCATAAAGGTCGCCGCCCACCTCCCGTGCCGGTTCGATGGTGGCGTAGATATCAAACTCGGCCCTGTCGGGAAAGGGGGGGAAGGTCTTGGGCAGGATCCCCATCTGGATGTCGCGGGCGATCTTCAATTCGCTTTCAATTCTTTCCTTGGCAGCGGTTGTCTCTGTCAGTTTCCGGATGTAGTCCTTGAGAGAGCTTCTCATGGAATCGAAGGATTCTGCCAGCTTGCCCACCTCGTCTCGCGACCGGATAGGAGGGAGTTCAACATCCAGGTTCCCCGTGGCGATTTCTCCCGTGGCCCTTGAAAGGATCCGCAGCGGGCTCGTGATTGACCCGGCAATCCACACGATAACCACCAGGACGAAGAAAAAGCCGACCAGACCGAGAAACAAGACGGTGTGATTCAGCCTGATGAGATCCTCCATCAATTCCTCCTGCGGAAAGAGCACCCCCAGGGACCAGCCGTTGGACGGTAGAGGGGCATAAGCCATCCATGCCTGACCGGGGGTCATGCCCTCCATGGGGACGAAGTCGGATCCGCCCCGGATCATGGCTCTTCCCAGTTCACGAAGGCGCGGGTCTCCCCTGGCTTCCGCAACGCTGAAAACGGTTTCGTTCATGACCAGGTCTTCTCGGGGGTGGGTCACGTAGGTGCCGTTCTTTGAAATGAGAAATCCATATCCGGTCCGGGCGATCTTGATGGAAGAGACGATTTTTTGAAGCCAGGAGAGGGAAATATCGGCCGTCACCACGCCTTTGAGCCTTCTTTCCTCGAAAACGCGTTCATAAAAAGGCACGGAAAATGTGGCCATGATGATGTTGCCCGCGCCTTCGTCATAATAGGGTTCGCTCCAGACGGGGCTGTTCAACTCCTTTGAGATTTGATACCAATCCCAGCTGAAATAGTTGTACGGAATGTAGGTGAATTCTATTTTCCCTTGGTTCTTGTAATAGTAAGGGGCGAAGGATAGATGTCTTCTGCTGTAAGCATAGGGTTCAAAAGCGATGGTCGCGCCGTAGATTTCCGGATTGTTTTCCACGATCGACCGCAGCAGATTGAACAATTCACTCCCGGTGCAGCCCGAACTTTCCAGGAAATAAGCAAGATTTCTCGGGACCTTTTCCACCGCCTGCAGAACCGTGTCAATCCGGTTTACGGTTGCCAGGGTCAGGTTCCTCGCATTGCTCTCCAGGTTGCGGACGATGATCCGACGCGATATGAAGTAGTTGTAAATAGAGATGGCGGAAAAGATCAGCGTGACGCTTGTCAGGATAAGAAAGATCAGTTTTACGGCCAGTCCCCTACTTCTGAATGCCCGCATGGCAGTTCCGGTAAAAAGAGGTGAATTCAGGAACTCCGGTGATCAACGCGTTTTCCAGCAAGGCCCTTGCAACCCGGTCGTAGCTTTCCGGCCGCAGCGTTCCCATGGGGACCGGGTCATCTTCCGGCAGGATCAAATCCTTCATCCTTTTCAACATCCACCTCTGATGGACCCGGGTGGCCGGAATGTGGGCTTCTTCCAAATTCTCCATGACAATATCAAGGGCCTCTTCGGGGTGTTCAAAGGCATACCGCCATCCTTCAATGGACGCCGTGACAAAGGCTTCGCACAAATCCCTATCCTTTTCCAGCGTCTCTTCCCGTGTATAGATGCCGTCTTCCGGGAAGTTGAGGCCGTGTTCATGGAAGAAGAAGGGGGTCAGTTCGTCGGGATCGAGGCCGCAATTGATAAGGGTATGGTATTCGTTGTACCACATTGCGGAAGCCAGATCCACGCCGCCTCGAAGAAAAAGGTTCACGGAGTAAGATTGAGGGATGATGTTCACTTCAAGGTTGTACTTCCTGAAGAAGGCACGGGGTTGAATCTGGAACAACGGTCCCCAGAGCCCCACCTTCTTGCCGTTGATGTCTTGAGGCGTCTTGATGCCGCGAGATTTTTTTGCCACAAGCATCAAGGCGGAGCGCTGCACGATCTGTGCGATATTGACGACCCCTGCCCCCTCCGCTCGAAGTGGAATGCCGCTTGAAAGCCACAGGGTGGCGAAATCGGCCTTGCCGTCTCTCAGGAAGTCGGCGGACTGGCGGTCGGGCCCTCCTGTGATGATGGTCAGGTCGATCCCGTGCCTTTCATAGATGTTTCGTTCAAGGGCCACATAGTAGCCTGCAAACTGGGCCTGGGGCACCCACTGGGGGATAAAGGAGGCCTTTTTCAAAAACCTCTCGGCTCCTTCCGACTCGGCGGTCAGTGAAAAAAGGAGGAAAAAGCACCATAGAACCTTACCTTTTCCCATTTTTCTCCCCCCGGCCTTCACTAAAAGCAAGCGTAAGAACGTTCTGGTTGCCTTCCCGCCGGTATTCCACCTTGTCCGTTAGTTTTCGAATAAGAAACACGCCCAAACCGCCGATCTTTCGGTCCGATACTGATGCCTTTAGATCGGGTTCAGGCAGGGACTGGATCTCGAAAGGGTTTCCGGTATCCCGCAGGGTGATGACGAGCACCCCTTCACCTCCCCCCTCGCAGTGTATTTCCACATCTCCGGATTCTCCTTCCAGGTAGGCGTGCTGGAAAATATTGACCAGGGCCTCTTCCGTCACGAGCTCGATTTCCCGGATCCTTTTCCGGCTGAAGCCCTGCGCTTCGGCACATGCCGATACACGCCGCAACAGTTCTTGAAGATTCTCCAGCCGGGCTTGGACCGTTTTGCTCCACATGATGAACCCTTGTGCTGCTCAAGCTCTCTAACGACCCGGGATGACGCCGAAAAGGCAGCCTTTAAGAACAGAGGGATCCGAGTGCATGATTTTCTTCCTTGACTTGGTGCTTCCCCTCGACAACCCCAATTTCCGGGCAAGCCCGCTTTCTCCCCGCTTACCGGGAGCTTCGACGGGGACAATCGGGATTTTATGAATCATATGCCAGCCGGTCAATGGGGTCAAGCGTTTCCGCCACAGCAATGGGGCAGATGACCTGAAGAGGACCGGGAGCGGCTTTCAGACATTCGCGGAGGGGGGTCTCATTTCTCTACGAGGAGTCGGTAGATCTGAACGGGTTCCTTCACGTTCTTGAGGGCGCGCAGTCCCATTTCTTCCAACAGGAAGCGGTCTCGGACCCTCGAAGCGGTCTCATGGCCCACCAGGGTCTCCCCGTTTTTTGCAAGGGAGCCGATCCGGGCGGCAATATTGGTAACCGTGCCTGAGGCCGTATAGGTCCAACGCGTCCCCGTGACTCCTTCAAAACGGGTTGAGCCCACCGAAGCGAACCCCGAGTTGATGCCGATATTCACCACCACGGGCTCGAAATTGCCCTCGAGCTCCCTGTTGATCATCCTCACTTTATCCTGTATGGCGGTTGCCGTCCTTGCAGCATTGAGGGCATGGCGATTGATGTCTGGGTCCTGGAAAATGATCATGAGGCCGTCTCCCGCGGTCTCGTTAATGTCCCCCTTGTTCTCGTGGATGTGATCGAGAAAACTTGAAAAGTACGTTTCCAGAAGATGATTCATCTTTTCGGGTGCAACGGTTTCGCTCATGCGGGTGTATCCTGCCACATCAAGAAAGAGGACCGACACATCCCTGTTGCGTTTGTCAAGGTCTGGAGCCTCGGGTGTTGACTCGATGATCCGCTTGACCGACTCAGGCACGAACTTGCCAAGATGGGTTTTGATGTTTTCCAGAAGCTTCACCTTCTCCAGGGTGGTTTGCAGTTGGACATTCTTTCGGTTCAAGTCCTCGATCATCTGTTCCAGCCGGAACTCCCGCGCCTCGATTTGCACCATCATCATCCCGAAGGACTCCGCCAGGTCGGCGATGAGCTGCGGGTATTGCCCCGTCTTGGTGAATTCGAAAATGTCCTTGGAGTGATCATATTGCCCTTTGGAAATCTCTCTGGTCAACATGATCAAATGCCTCAACAGTTCATCCGCTGCCAAAGAATCCATAAACCCCCCACGATCTTCTCTTCCCTTCGCGAAAAAACCTTTTTCCTGTCCCAACAACAGGGATTTCCTTTTTAACAGAATTCCTATAGACCAATAGCTGAGAGGAGACAAGCCCAAAAGCGGGAATTCAATTTATCGCATCATTCCCTGGGGCTTCCGGCCCTGCTGGTTCGATTCTGGGAACAGGGCCGGAGCAAGGCATTGACCATCCGGGGGCAAAAGGGGGTCCTTGAAAAGCTTTCACAACTGGTTGGCCCGTGCGACCGGTTGAGAGTCTTCGTGCCCGACCCGGGTCACCGGATGGTCCTTTAGGCCGGATTTTAAGCTTGACACACCCCGGTGCGGTCTCTATAGTGCCAGCGGAAAAGAGGGCTCAACACTCCCGCAGAATTCGTTTTTCGCGGTGCTGGCGGGACGGCGCAGCAGAGTTCTTTCAAGCAATTCCAAGCTTCTTGGTTCCGGTCGATTTCTTTGGAGTGTGAGGTCCTTGGAAAATGGGCGAATCGCTTCAGGCTCATGAACAGTTTCCTTTTCCGCACCATTCGAAGCGCTCCGGGCAGGCGCTGAACCGGCGGCCGGCTGAGGGCAGTGGGATGAGGGACGATCGCCAGGTCCCCCTCAGAATATGCCTGCTCAGTTACCGGAGCAATCCCCACTGTGGCGGGCAGGGTGTCTACCTGAAGAACTTGAGCCGAGCGCTCAGGGACCTGGGACATCAGGTGGATGTGATCTCCGGGCCTCCGGATCCGCTCCTTGACCCGGATATCCGGGTCCATCGACTTCCCAGCCTCGATCTCTACAACCCCGCCGACCCTTTCAGAATCCCTTCCCTCAGAGAGCTTTCCGATCCCATCAATTTGATGGAGTGGATGGGGGTGTCCACCATGGGCTTCCCGGAGCCTTTCACTTTCGGGCTCCGAGCCCGTCAATTCCTGCGGGGCAAATTCCACCGCTACGATATCATTCATGACAACCAGAGCCTTTGCTACAGTCTCTGGACCATCGGTAAATTTGTGCCCACCTTGGCTACCATTCATCATCCCATCACCGTGGACAGAAAGCTCGCCGTACAGGCGGTGAAAGCTCCATGGAAGAAGGTGAAACAGATGCGGTGGTATTCCTTCGTAGGAATGCAGAAAAGGGTCTCCCGCAGGCTACAGAAAATCATTACGGTCTCGGAATCTGCGAAAAAGGATATCAGCAGAGATTTCAGGGTCCCCTTGGCGAAGTTCAAGGTCGTACCGAACGGCATCAATACGGAGCTTTTCTATCCGATTCCGGGAGTGGAAAGAGAGAAAAACCGTATCATCGTCACCAACAGCGCGGATACGCCCCTGAAGGGGCTGATCTATCTTTTACGGGCGGTCGAAGAGGTCTCCAGGACCCATGATGTACGCCTCACCGTTGTGGGCACTCCTCAAAAGGACGGCAGCGTCGTCAGGCTCATCAGAGCCCTTGGCATAGGAGGCCTGGTCACATTCACAGGCCGCATCGATCACGGGGAATTCGTGAGACAGTATGCGCGGGCTGCCATGGCGGTGGTTCCCTCGCTGTACGAGGGTTTTGGGCTGCCTGCCGGAGAGGCCATGGCTTGCGCCGTTCCTGTGATCAGCACCACAGGCGGTGCGCTGCCTGAAGTGGTGGGAGACGCCGGTCTTCTGGTTCCAACCGCTGATGCTGCGGCGCTCGCCGCCGCCATCAAGGTGCTCCTGGACAACCCCCGAAAGGCCGAGGCCATGGGTGAGGCCGGGTTTAGAAGGGTGCGCCGGTTGTTTACCTGGGAGAGAGCCGCCAAGAATACGGCGGAAACCTACAGGGAAACCATGGATGATTACCGTCGATTTCAACAGATTGTCAATTAAGCCCGGTTACCGGATACTGGATATGGGCTGCGGAACCGGTCGTCACACCTGTGCGGCTTCGAGGTTGAAAGGGGTGCTGGCTTTCGGGTCGGACATACGCTTCGAAGAGGCGCTGGAGACAAGGAAAAGACTCCGCTACGAAGAAAAACTGGGTGTCCAGGGGGGAGGGACATGGGCGACCCTGGTGGCCGATATGACCTCTCTGCCGTTCACCGATGATTCCTTCGATCTCGTCATTTGTTCGGAGGTCCTGGAGCACGTCCGGGAACAGAACAGGGCCATCGAGGAGGTGACAAGGGTGCTGAAGCCCGGCAGGGACCTTGTGGTGAGCGTTCCCAGGTACCTGCCGGAGAAAATCTGCTGGACGCTTTCCGAGGCGTATCACGAGGCATCGGATGGCCATATTCGAATTTACACCAGAAAGGATTTGTCTGCCCGTTTGGAAAAAGCGGGGCTGAGGATGTGGGCATGCCACTTCGCCCACAGCCTTCATACCCCTTATTGGTGGTTGAAATGCCTGTTGGGCCCTAAACGGGAGGACTCCAGGCTTGTGAACCTTTACCATCGATTCCTTGTCTGGGACATGATGAAGAAACCACGCATGACGCACCTCCTGGATCACGCGCTCAATCCGATCATGGGGAAAAGCGTCGTATTCTATTTGAGAAAGGAAAGAGATGCTGGAAGCGATTACGCCTCGGCTGTATCCAATTATTGATATTTCTCCCACCGCAGAGTTCATTTTGAGCGTGCAGAAGAAGGACGGTGAAATCCCCTGGTCCACCGGTGGTTGGGGCGATCCATGGGACCATGTGGAAAGCGCCATGGGGCTGACGATCGGTGGATATTACGAAGAGGCGAGAAAAGCCTACCTCTGGTCCGCAGGAACGCAGATGGAGGATGGGAGTTGGTGGTCTTTCTATATGGGAGGTCAGCCCGAAGGAAACGCCCATAAAGACACCAATATGACCGCCTACCTTGCCGTTGGGCTGCTCCACTATTTCCTGGCCACCGAAGATCATGGGTTCCTGCGATTTATGTGGAACCCCTTGTGTAAGGCCATGGACTTTGCAGTCGGCATGCAGGGACCGGAAGGGGAGATGTTCTGGGCCAAGAGGCAGGACGGAAGCATCGATGAAACCGCGCTTCTCACCGGCTCCAGCTCCATCTACATGAGCCTCACCTGTGCGCTCAGAGTAGCCGCCATTCTGGGTAAGAAGAGACCTCGTTGGGAGGCTGCAAGAATGATGCTCGGGAACGCCATAAGGCATAAACCCCATCTCTTTGACGGGACCAAGGCCCGGTTCTCCATGGACTGGTATTATCCTGTGCTCTGCGGGGCGTTGATGGGAAATAGGGGTTTGGAGCGCATCAGAGCCTCATGGAACACCTTCACGGTCCCGGATTGGGGGGTCCTCTGCGTTTCCGACCAATCCTGGGTGACCATGGCGGAAACCTCCGAGCTTGCCATCGCCCTTGCGGCCATGGGTCAATTGGAAGCGTCGGAGATGGTTCTCGGTTGGATCCAGGACAAAAAATATGACGACGGCGCCTACTGGACAGGAGTGACGATGCCCGACGGAGTCATTTATACGCAGGAGAAGACCGCCTGGACCGCCGCTGCGGTGCTCCTTGCAGCGGACATTCTCTATGATCTGACCCCTGCCGCCGCAATTTTTCGTCACGAATACCAGAGAGCGCCGTTTTCATCGGGACCGTCCAAGGGAATCGCCTACCCCGGATAGATTCCCAACAATCCCCTCTACGAAATCCTGTGGGAAGGCGCTCGAGGGTCCGGGGCTTCTTCCCATGTTCGACGTCTCAGCACCCCCAACGTTTTTACCATGAGAAGCTCCAGGAAAAGGCCCGAGGCAAGGGCCATCCTGTATACGTGGTAGGGCGCCTGGCCCCCTTTTTTCGGGTCATCGAAGATGTCGTGGATGAGGAGATATCCCCGGGGCATGATATGTCTCGCCCAGCAGTTGTAATCCGCATAGACCGCTTCGTAGGAGTGCCCCCCATCGATGAACACGAGACTGAGAGGCGTTGACCAGCAGTGGGCTGCCACGGAGGACCGGCAGACCATAGGCACGACCGTATCCTCCAGGCCGAACTTTTCGATGGTTTCCCTGAAAGCACGAAAGGTGTCCACACGACCGGTTGAGGGATCCAGGAGGTCGGGGTCGAAGTACTCCTCTCCCGGCTGCTGTTCCTCCGAGCCCCTGTGATGATCGACGGAAAAGAGAGTTCCGTCGTTTTCCCTGCATCCGGCAGCAAGATAGATGGTGGATTTGCCGCAGTAACATCCGATTTCCAGACAGGGACCCATGCGGCTTGCCTCCAAGGCGATCTGATAGAGGCACATTCCTTCCTCCTCGTCCAGAAAGCCCTTGACCTTTTGAATCAAGTCCAGTGGAGGACCGGGGTGAGCTGCCATTGAATCTCCTTGTTGATCTCTGCGAAAGAGGGTCAGAGGAAATCCACCCATTCCCACCGCACCCGTCCTTCCTGATTCACGCACCTGAGGTTCCCTTTTTCCGCAGCCTCTTTTAACGTGGTGTAAATTTGATCTTTCGGATTCTTAACGGATCCCGCCACCCGATCCACCAGGACTCCCAGGAAATCCTGGTCAGAGGTTGGATACCCGGCCTGTATCCACGTTCCCCTTTCTTCCAGCACCCTCCCCATCATCAGATCGTAGATGAGCACCGTCTTTTCGAGGTTGGTGACGATCTGCGCCTCCTCCTCGGTGGCTTGGCCATTCTTCATGAGGTCTTTGATGTAGTCCAGGTAATCCACAAATTCTTTTTCCCACCTGATTACGATGTCATCCAGGACCTCGCGACCCACCTCAGGGGTCTCGGTGATGGCCCTGTTGGCGTGATATTGGTTCCAGTCGCTGGTAAGAATCCTGATTCCCAGCTCATCGCTTTTTGTACGAACCTCCGTGCCGGGGAACGGCGCCAGAAGGTGGAACCCATGCAAGGCCCCCATGTCCTTCAGCCTTTGTCCGAAAGAAATGGTTTCATCAAGGGTTTGAGGGGTTTCGCCGGGAAGGCCGAGGATGAAGGAGAAATGGGGAATGATTTCAGCCTCCCTGCAAAGGGTGACCGCTTCAAGGACCTGTTCAAGAAGGATCCCCTTCCTGATGGTCCTGAGGATCCCGGGATTTGCGGATTCGACACCGAAGCTCATCATATAACAACCGGCCTCTTTCATCTTTGAAAGAACCTCCCTGGAGACGGTGTCTACCCTGGAAAAGCTGGTCCACTTCGTTTTTAAGCCTCTCTTGAGGATCTCATCGCAAATGGCCAGGCAATGCGCTTTGTTGGCCGTGAACAGATCGTCGGCGATGTTGATCTGGTGGAAACCAAGGCGACTCAGCATCTCCAGTTCCGTGACCACATCCTGGGAGTTTCGGTAGCGAACCCTGGCTCCAACCATGCTTCTTCCCACACAGAAGATGCATTTGAAAGGGCACCCGCGGCTTGTGGTCATCGTGAGGGGCATGCGAAGGGATCTATAGCGGGCCAGGGGAAGGAGATGCCGGGCCGGAAGAGGCAAGGAATTGATGTCCAACAGCGTTTCTTTCACGCCCGTGCTTTGGATTCCGGAACGATTCCGAAAAACCACCCCCTGGACTCGATTCCAGCGTCGTTCCCGGTCCGCCTCCCCGGCCAGATCCACGATCGTTTTTTCACCCTCGCCCAGAGCGATGATGTCCACGCATGGATGCGACTCCATGGTCTCCCGGGCGCAAAAGGTTACGTGGGGACCTCCCATGACCGTTGGGATCTGGGGATCCAGGCTTTTTACATCCTCCAGCACCTGGACGGCCTGATTGAAAGTCATGGTCACCGCTGTGGCGCCCACCATATGAGGGGAAAATTCCTCGAGTGTCTCCTCCACCATTTTTTTACTGTAAGGGAAGACGGCAAAATCCAGGATGCGTACTTCCACACCGGCCGCTTCAAGGGCGCCGGCCAGAAAGGCCAGGCCCAGCGGGGGGGAGGGGGTTTCCGATACGGGACAAAAGGGATTGATCAATAAAAAGCGCATAGATAGACCCGAGACAAAGGATTTTTTTTACACCCACACGATCAGGTGAACTCAATCAAAAAATACCGGGAGAATTGCTTTCCGAAAGGTCCCTTTCTACAACACTCCGGTGTTCTCTTGCAACAGAAATACCGTGTCGGATTGAAAATGCCCACCTTGCGCTTTCCCTTGCGACTGCGGGAAGCTTCAATTCTCGACTCCTTTGGCTGCGGCTTTTACGGCCCCTTTTGACTGCCGGCTGCGACTCTGCTATCCTTAAAAGCTATAAAGAAAGCGTGCGGATCGGGCGGAAGGGAACTTCCCGTTCCCATGCCGACTTTACCTATGAGCGCCGCCTTTGGCCGAAGCGGCCAGTTTGATCTAGAAACGGACTTCCGCGTTGCGGAGTCAGATACGAGCGGGGCCTCTGGCCTGGAGGCCAGTCTAATCAAGGACAGAAACTTCACTCTGGGGTCATCCCGGACTTGAGGAACCTGTCCCGGCATGGGGTTAGCCGGGGGGATCCAGGATACAAGACTGTATTCCGGATCGGGGTCCGGAATGACTCGACCGGGGAAGCTAAAAGTGCTGTAAGAAAACCTGTAAAAAAATGAAGTTTCATGCGAGCGGTCGTGCTGAAGACAGGGCGTGAAATCCCGTGCCGAGTTCAAAGAACCGGTCCCTTTCCCTGATGCTCCCATGACGAAGAGATTGAGACCCCTGCCCAGAGCGAGAGATAGGGGACACGCAGAGTGACCCCTGAGGGAAGGAACCTTTGCGCAGTGCGACACACTTTAGGCGAGCGAATGTCCACCATGCCCACGGCCCTATTCCGCTTCTATGAAGAATTAAATGCGTACCTGCCGAAGGACAAGAAAAAGAGGGATTTTCAGGTTTCCTTCGAGGGAAAAACCACGGTGTTGCAGATCATTGACGCCTTCAGCGTGCCTCGAAATGAGATCGATCTCATCCTCGTAAACGGCCGGTCCGTGGACTTCAGCCATGTGCTTCGCGATGAAGATCGGGTCAGTGTCTATCCCGTTTTCGAAAGTCTGGACATCTCGTGCCTTGCCCGGCTCCCGCAAAGACCCCTGCGCACCATAAAATTCATCGCGGATGCCGATCTGGGGAGTTTAACGGATCAATTGAAGACTCAGGGCCTGGATGTTTACCATGATCCCGCCCTGTCTCCGGATGAGATCATCGACATTTCGGAGAAGGAGCGCAGGATCGTGCTGACCAACCGTGAAGAGCTTTTTCATTCCGGAAGGATCACCCGTGGAATCCTGGTCGGGCCTGGGACCACCGAAAGCCAGGTGAAAAGAGTCCTGCGGTCTCTTGATTTGAAGAAATCAAGGCCCGTTAGTTCCCCTGGGCCAGGCTTTCCAGGTCGGCGGGCAGGGGGGCGCTGAACTTCAAGATGCGGCCGGTTTCAGGATGGCTGAAATGAAGCTCGGCGGAGTGCAAGGCCTGTCGAGGAAGGCGCAATCGCCGGAGATCCTGCTCATCGAGGCGGCCCTCAACGAAGCGCAGGAAGAAACTTTCATCCACCCCGTAGAGCTTGTCCCCCACGACAGGATATCCCAGGCCCTGGAGGGTTGCCCGGATTTGATGGGAACGGCCCGTTTCCGGAAGGGCATCCACCCGGCTGATCCCCTTGAAGCTGCCGGTCTTGAAGAATAGGGTTTTGCAGGTCTTCCTGCTTTCCGGGATACTGCCGGGGGAGTCGGCCGGGTGGAATCGCACTTTCTTCCTCACGGCACTTTGCGGGTCAGGGACCAGAAACCCCTGCGCTTCCATTTTTCCCGGTGGGAATTCACCCTCCACGAATGCCACGTAACGTTTATATGCCTGGCGTTTTTTGATTTGCTCCTGACAGCACATGGCTGCATGGGGCGCCTTTGCCAGGAGAACGATCCCGGATGTCTCGCGGTCGATGCGATTCACGAAGCTGAGGCTGGGAATCGCCATCTGAGCCTTGAGAAGCGCCCAGAGCGTGTGATGAAAGTACCTTCCCGCAGGATGGCATGGGAGATCCGCAGGCTTGTTGACCACGAGGAGAAGCTCGTCCTCGTAAAGGATTGAAAAACGTTTTTCAACGGGAGGTTCCGGGATGTCCTCATGCATGTACTCCAGGATGTTCCCGGTGAAAAGGATGGAGGTGGGAAGTGCGGGGCGATGATCGAGGAGGATTCGTCCGAACCGGATATGTTCCATCCATTCACGGCGGCTGTGATACGTGAACCGCCCCGTAAGGAATTCCAGGACCGGCATCCCGGATTCATGGGGGCGGATCCTGACGGCGGCCCTGCGTTTCAGGGAATTCTCCTTCATCCGCGGACCATCCTCGAAACATTCCAGGCATTTCCATTCATGATCTTCGTCCATCATCTCCCGGATCTGCCTTGTCATTTTTTCGTGACTCCCTTTGGGGTTTAGAGGGAGTAAGGCCAGGGAATTTGGGACCTATAAGCGTCCGTTCGATTATGAAGAAAAAGCACGAAAGAGGCAAGCCCTTGAATGCCTATTCCTCAGCCCCTGTTTTCTGGGGACTCGGCACCGACGTGATTGCGGATCCAAAGACGATTCCATCGAAGGCTTGCGATCTGATTTGGATGGTGGTTTGGCACCCGGTTGCGGGAAAGGAGCCGCCGATCCGGAGTCGGAGTTCCACCTCCACGAGGGGTGACATGGAGGGTGTGAAGCTCTGCAACAGGCTCCCCAACTCCACAGGCGGCCTGCCGCATCCAAAGCTCTTACCCGTCTCCACGTCGTTCACCTGATCCGGCACAAGGCCCATGTCCCCGATGGTAATGGGAAAGCAGTTGAGGTTGTTTTCCTCATTGGGCTCATCCACCGGATCCGCCGGATCAATTTATGCACAGAGGAAATAATCGCCAGGATTGATCTTCATGGGATTTCCCCGCCGACATTGAGAACCACGGAACTCCCCGCCTCCACATCCGGAGTTCGGCTGGTGCGACCTGCCCAAAGAAGGTTATCCTCAACGAACCACTCTGTCGGTCCTGGCGCAAAACCGGGCGGCACGATCGCATCCGCGGAACGAACCAGATCGATCACGTACCCCTCTTTGATATTCCCTTCCTCGTCCACAGTGCCGGAAGCCAGGGTGCTTCCCCGGTTGGAAACCTCCTCCTGGATCAACCCGTAGAGATTCTGAGCGGGCGCAGCCGTTGCCGGGCCGTTCAGGTCCACCGCCAGATCGGGCTTTCCCAGGAGCACACTGACAAAATCGGCCTTGCTGGCGGAGAACTCAATGGGTTGGCTTGTGTCGAGGAGGCTTTCATCCACGAACTTCAAATCCGCCTGCCCGTTGACCACCAGGGCTCTTCCAATCGGCGCTTCCCCCTGCCTTGCCGTGATCACCGCGCATTCCACGTCGTAATGAACGACCACTCGGTCGAGGAACAACTCAAAGTCGAATACCCTGGGGAGAAGGAAGGGCTGAGAGGTCCAGATTTCCAACGTGGGGTCTCCGAAGGCGTGCCACATGATGTTGTCGCTGTCCGCATTGCTCTGGCCGACGGACCTGGTGGTCTGCGTCACGCCCACCTGGCTGAACATGTAGGTTTTTCCATAGTTGAGGATATCGGCCAGCCGGCGGATGGATGTGGCTCCTCCGTAAGCGCCCAGGACATTGGGGAACACGGCGTCGGCCAACCCCAGGGTGAGAGCGTTGTTCGCCCAGGTGGGACTGTCCCTGGTATCTCCCAGGGCTCCCACCACTCCGCCGCCCTCCCGGCGCAACAGGGCCTCCAGAAGATAGACCCCTCCTGCGGTGGTCCCGTAATCGCCCGCTGCGGTTTCGTTGTCAAAGAAGCCGGTGGCACAGTCCACGCTGAAGAGCACGGGAAGCAGCCTGCCGTTGGTGAGATTCGCCGCATCACCGGTGGTAAGCTGCGGGTACACCCAGCCGTTCTGTCCCCCGTGGTTCCGGTGGATCAGCAAGAATCGCCCCTCGTTCACCGAGTCGATGATATCCTGGGTGTCCGCATTCCATGCAAAGCCGCTGGCAGGATCCAGATCTTCGGGAAGGGCTGTTCCGTTGTGGTAAAAACGAGGCGTGGTGCTGCCGGTGTAAGTGGGATGGTATGCGGTGTTGCTCAAGTAGAGCCGCTCCGCATCGTAGCCGTCCGCAACGAGTGCGTTTCGAATATGTTCCACCGTCTCGATGTATGCGCGGGAGGTGGTGCCGTCATTGGCGGAGGAAAGCCCCGTTCGGCAGCACTGAAAGAAGGCTGCAATGGCGGCGCTGTTGTAAAATCCAGGGTTCCAAACAGGATGCTTCTCATAGTTGATGATCTTGTCCACCACCACCTGTGCCTGATCCGCCGTATCCACGGAAATGCGACCCACACCCAGATCGGCCAGGAGATCCCCCCCTGTCATCAGGGAGTAGTCCAGATCCGTACCCGTGGTGGAACTTCCGGAGCTGGAACGGTAAAAGGGCGGAATGAATTCCGCATCCCCCAGAAGCAGCACGTAGGAAGGCCGGATCAGACAGTGATCGTAATGATCCTGGATAAAAGCCTTGATTTCGATTTCGGTTTCCCCCACGAACCCTTGGCTCACGGAGCCTGTCTGGTAGACGTTCGTCACGATACCCTTCTGCTTTTTCCAAGCCTTGAGGTCGTTTGCCGCATCGACGAAGGCCGGGTCGGTGATGATCATCAATTCCTCTCCCAGGCAGAGCCACTTGAAGATCTCGGGGTTGATGTAGTTGAAGATCTCGGTTCCGTTCACGAAACTCTGCTCCGCCAGGGGCTTGAAATTAAAGGAATCGAAGGGATTGGCGGACCTGGAGGTTAGGAAAAATCCGTCTCCACCCTCGTAGTTCAACTGAACGGCCAGGGCGTCGTTGATTTTGAGGACTTTCCGGGCAGGATTGTACTGGGCCGGAGCGATATCCACCTGCACCACGTTCACGTCCCTCATCTGGCCGATCACTTTCATGGTCACGGCATGGGGTGGAAAGAACTCGTCCTTTTGATACGCTTCCTCGTCCTTTGTAAACGGCGGATCCTGGAAGGTCTCCGGCGGAGGCAGCTCCCCATCGGGGACGGAGATATCGCGCTGATCCACGGCGGAAGGCTGGGATGGGTACAGGTTGATCCCTTTCATCTGGTAAGAGCTGAGATTGAGGATCTGAAGAACCGGCGTCGATCCTGTGGGGATCGCCACCAGAAGGTGCTTCATCTGTACTCCAGGGCTGCCGGCTCCTTCAGGACCTTCGAAGTTTTCACCAATTTCGAGACCCGGGAAATTGACCCGGGTAAAGGTTTCACCTCCGGCTTCCACGGTGTTCAGTACGGGAGCCGGAAATCGAATTCGTGCGGTGAGCAGCCTATTGTCCGATGCTACCAGGGTGGTCACCGGTTCCGGGACTTTGACTACCTTCACGAAAAAGGGGCGGATGTCCACGTCTTTTTTCCAGCTATACCCCCATTTTTTCCAGTTGCGCTCGATGAATTTCTCTTTTGCCTGTGTCTTCAAGACGTTGATCTTGGGCAAGGGGATTCTTTGCCCTGCCGCCCGAAACCTGAGCCCATCTTCAGGACCCACAAAGGCTCTGAGGCCATTTTCGACGGGATGAAAACTGTCGGTGATCTCTTTGCTGTTTAACCATGCACGAAAGCTGTCCGGTTCCGTCCCTTTATTGAAACGAACGACGATCTCCACGGGATATGCATTGATTTTTTCCAGTTGCTTCGGGGATTCAATGGTAGAGAGGTCATTTGGCTCCCATCCCCACCAGGAGTATCCGGGAGTCACAGTGAAAAACAGGAAAGAAAGGAAACCCGTTAGGTGGATCAATCCTCGCTTATCCATACCCTCCTCCTTGGAATGTGAGCCTTGAGATTCGGAAAGAGTTCAAGAAATGGAGACTGCGATTCGGAATCCGGAACCTGTTACGTGGAACACCTCCTTTTCTTGATGGATTCACCCTGCCCCCCATTTCCCCTTTCCTTCGGGGACCGCCGGTCTTTTCCTTCTTTTCATTCGGAGGTGAAAAAAGAACAATGAGCCATTTCACAGTTTTGCTGTGAAAGTCCTCACAGCCTGGAGGTGCCGGGGGATCCGAGTCGCCTCGCCTTCCGCAGTGACAAGGAAGGCCATTTCCGGATGGACGCGGGATGGAGATTCTGGGGGTTCGGCAGGAGATCCGGGACATGGCCGGTTTTTGCAGATGGGCCTCTTTGGCCGGACCCTTTGTCATTGAAATTGGACGGGGGGTTCGTCATGGGATTTGTACGGAAGCGGTTTTGTCATTATAATAGCTTGGTGAACGAGCACTTGATGGTGCCCGCAAAATTTGGTCCTCCCGAAGGGGCCGCTCGTTTCATGCAAGAGGACGGAAATATCGTCATCCGAGACGATTGGGTGGACTGGGTGAAACTTTTTTACTATACTTTCTCAAGCCGGTCGTAGCACGTGGGTACTTTCAGAAAAATGGATCAGGAAACGAAAAGTCCGGGAGGACGGCCGTTCAAAGCTCGTCAAAATCAAGAAGGTAGGCTGTGTCAGAACGGGGTGACGCTGTGCTCCGAAGCTCGGAAACATGCACCCGTTGCCGTTCGGGCTTTGGCGTTTGACAAGAAGACATTTGGGTAGGGCCATGAACGAGACAGATTCGAAAGACAGGCGAGATTTAGCCGGGAATGAGGAGAGAGGCCTTCCCGTTGAGGATCCATCCCCCTCATCTGCCTCCGGGTCGACGGGGCGGGAAAAAACAAGGGACTATTGGGCCTTGAGCGTTTTTGCGGGTCTCGTGGCGCTGGTTTTTGTGCTTGGCTTTCTTGGCCTGAGAGAAGTGGGCTGGGACTTCATTCAAAGACCGGTTACCACCACGAAGAAGTGGCTCAAAGATATGGAAAGAGAAATTACCTCCCAGGTGGAGGAAAAAATAAAGGGATTACAACCAGACGCGAAGCAAGCCAGGAACCACATCCGAAAGGGGTACCGGTTTTACAGGAAAAACCAAATCGATGAAGCGGTCAGATCATACGGCAAAGCCATAGAATTGGAGCCCAATAACGCGGAGGCATATTTCTGGAGGGGCCGCGCCTTTATTCAGGCGGAGAAGTATGACGAAGCGCTCGCTGATTTCCGGATGGCGGTAAAAATTCGGCCTTCGTACACGGTGGCTCACGACAATTTGGGTTGGCTTTATGCAAGGCGCAAAGAATACGAAGAAGGCATTCGTCACCTGAGTAAATCCATCGCATTGAATCCCCGAAATGGCTGGACCTATTATACCCGGGCGCGCTGTTACTTCGGCACGGGCGACACGGAAAACGCATTGGGTGATTTGAAGAAAGCTTGCGATCTCGGTTACAAGGAAGCCTGCGAATTGTACGATAAGCACCGGAAGACGACACAGAAAGGAACATGAAAAGCGAAAACACGAAAAAGGTTCGCTCCCACGAACAAATCGCCGGGCATTTTACCGCTTCTGGGCGTTGCCGGGAGGCGCACCCGCACAACAATCAACCCGGGGAGATCTCATGGGAAAACTGGTTATCCGCGTGAGGGAAGTGAAAGGCAGATGCCCTGTTTATCGGGTCGGGGATCGGATCGTTCTCGATGAGGGTTACCGCATGAACCTGAAGGAGACCGATCGTGTCTGCATGCACTCCCTTACCTCGATCATCCCCTATTATGTGGCCCTTTACAGAGGTGTAGATCCCAGAGACCTGGGGCTTTCCCGTGATGCAAAAAAAGCGCATGTCCAGTGTCTCGATCCCTGCGAGTACACGGGCGGAGGCACGGTAATTTTTGAGATTGAACGGGTCTAAACGTGCCGGGGTAAGGGATGAATATGGAATATCGAACAAGCGATACCGAGGGTCAAAGGATCAACAAGCGTTCGATCCAGGCCTGGCAGCGCTATAGTTTGCCTTCCTTTGCCATCTGAAGACATTTATTCATCGTAAATTTCAAGAAAACATCACAAGTGGTTTTCCAGCCCTTATTCTGTATCCATCTTGTCAGGTTCTCCGAATTGCTCCAATCGCACTTGGAGAGTGTTTTGCAATCTGTGCTGCCAAATTCTTTCAAGAAATCCTGATAAAGCTCTCCAACAGCATGAATGGCTTTATTTCTATCGTCTTGATTGTCCTCCGGAACCCCCTTCTTCCCCTTGCCGCATTTCAATCCAATGGCAATGCTGCTGCCGATCAAAAGCCCACAGACTGTTTGGCCCGAATTGATAGCTCCCGAATAGCCTCCTGTGGCCCACGAATACCCTTCCAGAGGAATGTCCCACATGGCCTGCAAGCCTTGCAAGCTGGCCTCGGCTCAGGTATAGAGATGCATCCTCTTGTATGCCCTGGTCAAGACGTCCTCGAAAAAATTTTGATCTTTCATCATTTGGCCCCCTATTGCATTCAGATCTCCTAATCGTTCACGGTTCAGCGTTTTCCGTTCACACAATCATTGGTCCATAGCTTGCCGCTTCGCTCTAGCCGTCGAGCGAGCTTCGTGATTGAGAAGCAGGGTATTGCTGGCTACCTTAGAAGAGCAATCCTGGGGACTTTTCAATTGTTCCGGAGTGAAACCAAGGTAAAAATCAGTCGATCCTTTCGGATCTGCGCTCCGGCCTCAACCCTCTTCCCCCAGGGAACATCTGATGGTCCTGGACGGCATAACAACAGGTAGATCCCTCTCGTTGCCTCTTTCATCACGTATCAATCATTGAACGGAAACCGTTGAACGGTCCGTTCATGCTTCGATACCTCAGCATGAACGATCAGCGTCAAAAAGTGTCCAGGTTATTTCATAACAAACCCTTAGAAGAAAAAGCTTCGCAGATGGAAAAACAAATCGTGTTTATAGTCAAGAAAAATCGCGCGCAATACATGGCCGTGGAGATTGAATGCCGGGAAATCCCTATTGCCTGTCGTTGACATGAGACAAATAGAATAATAAAATCCGCGGCAATTAAAGTAACACAAGGGGGGTCGGCAATGGAAAAATCACCTGAATATGAGAAGTATCCTGTAAGCGAAGAAGAGATGGGGAAAAGGTATAAAAATTGGGTGGACGCGTTGTCCAGGTATCTCGTCATTGCTTTCAACGTTGGTAAGGAGGTGGCAGGAGAAGAATACGTTGAGAGATTGAAAGAAGAGTTTTACAAGGCGGGCCAGAGAGGTGCCAAACATTGGGCCGAGGCTTCCGGCGTCACGGAGGCTGAACTCGTGGATTGCAGGGGCATCGCGAAAATACAGGATTTCATCGATGATGGATATGCCAATTTTTGGGAAGGCTATATTGAAAATTCGCCGGCAGCCCTTGAAAAGGAAGTATATACCTGTCCTGTAGCCAAGCCATGGTCACGGGCGCCGGAGCTCTGCGAAGTCCTCCTGGCTTCTTCCATGGAAGGGATGATGAAGACTCTAAACCCCAAATTCGAGTCAAAGGGCTTCAGCAAGTTGATTCCCAAGGGGGACAGGGTCTGCCGTTTTCGAGTAGAAATGAAGGAATGAAGGGGCGAGGTGGGCGCAATCGCGTAAACGATGTGAACGCGATTCAGAGAGCTCTGGAAAGAATTGATCTGGACCGGGGAGGGAAATTGGCGAGACGGGGGGGGTCAAGGCATGACGGACAAACTGAAGGAGCAGGTTCTGAGCCTCAAGGAGGAAATGATTGGGTTGCGCCGGGATTTTCATCGATATCCCGAGTTGAGCATGCAGGAAAGGCGCACCGCCCGGAGGGTCGCGGATTATTTGATCGACCTGGGCCTGACAGTGACCACCGACCTGGGGGGAACCGGCGTGGTGGGACTCCTTGGGGCAAACGAATCGGGGAAAACCCTTTTGGTCCGAGCAGATATGGATGCATTGCCCATTCAAGAGGAGACTGCCCTTCCTTTTAAATCTGAAAACAGCGGCGTGATGCACGCCTGTGGGCACGACGGCCACATGGCGATTTTACTGAGTACGGCCAAACTCCTCTCGCTCATGGGTGGGAATTTGGGAGGGCGGGTCAAATTCGTTTTCCAGCCTGGAGAGGAGATTTTCAAGGGAGCCGCGGCAATGATCAAAGACGGGGTCATGGAGAATCCGGATGTGGACGCGGCCCTTGGTTTCCACCTGATTAACCAGATCCCCCTGGGCGTGATCGGCCTCAGGAAGGGTGCTCTCATGGCCAGTGCGGACGCCTTTCGAATAAGAATCATGGGGAAGGGAGGCCACGCGGGCATGCCGGATCAGGGCGTGGACGCCATCCTGATGAGCGCGCACACGATCACGAGTTTGCAGAGTCTGATCAGCAAAGAGGTTTCTCCTTTCACACCGCTTGTGGTTCACGTGGGAAAGATAAAGGGTGGCGATGCATACAACATCATCGCCCGCCATGTGGAACTGGAGGGGACCGTGCGAACTCTTGACGAAGCGCTTCAGAAATCTATGCCGGAGAGGATGGAACGAATTCTCAAAGGCATCGTGTCCGCATTGCGGGGATCTTATGAGATCGATTACGAATTTGGCTGTCCCACCGTCATCAATGAGGATGCCATGACCGATCTGGTCCGCAATGCGGCCGCGCAGGTGGTGGGCCAAAAGGGCGTCACGGAAGTCCAGCAGATCATGGGTAGTGAGGATTTCGCCTTTTTCCTCAAAGAGGTGCCGGGGTGTTACTTCTTTGTCGGGGCCGGCAACAAGGAAAAAGGCCTGGACAAACCCCATCACAATGCCGGGTTTGATTTCGACGAGGAAGCGCTCCTAAGCGGAGCAGAGACCCTGACACGTTCCGTTCTGGCCTACTTCGGATCGTCTTATGTATGAAGGCGTGCTCCCGACCCGAAGGGCGTGGCGGAAAGCATTGAAATTTCGGGCGGGCGGAAATCTCCCTCGAATCAACGGGATTTCCAACCCGCCCTTACAGGCCGATGGATCGACGGTCAAAGGTCGGCTCGTGGCAAGATGCCCCTCCCACAAACGATGGGCAGGTTTTTGGAAACGACCTGCTAGTCCTTGTGATATTTGAATGAAAGATTGACTCTTGCCCGGTAATCCTTCACCTTTCCTCCTTCCACAGTCATGTCCAGCTTTATAACCTCGGCGACTCTCAGGTCTTTCAGGGTTCCCGAAGCGGTTTCCACGGCGCTTCTGGCCGCTTCCTCCCAGGATGTATCGCTCGTCCCCACCAGTTCTATGATATTGTAAGTGCTGCCGGCCATGTCTCTCCTCCTTGAAAAAGATGTTTTTCACTCGCCTTCGCCAGGATGCCTCCTTCGTTGGAGGGCCCCGCTCTTCGAACCGGGGGAAGCGCGGGGAGCTTCAGTGAAGTTTCCATCGCTGAAATTGTCTCGTCTCCATGGCTCATGATTTCGTCCACACGTTGAACCCGCCAACGAATAAACATCAAGATCTTGCATACTCCATTTCGAAGAAAAAATCCAGACCCGGAATTTCCATTTTACAGTGAAATGTTCCGTGGGTGTATGGGGGACGACCGTTAATAATCAAATAACATGACAAGAAGGCATATCGGCCGTATAGAGTCCAGCATGCCTAGAGTAGCCCGCATAGATACACCCGGTCTTTTGCAGCATGTGATGATCAGGGGGATAGAACGGAGGAAAATATTCTATGACGATAAAGATCGCGAGGACTTGATCGATAGGCTGTCTGCTCTTCTTCCCGAAACAAAGACCGGCTGCTACGCTTGGGCTTTTTTGCCCAACCATGCCCATTTCTTATTGA
>Ga0209164_1000758_pt1 | contig 58123 bp, 51 predicted proteins | sample MTBNYHSulfiMetaG_FD_187458 | JGI IMG/M metagenome (GOLD analysis project Ga0209164, IMG submission 187458) | Enrichment culture microbial communities from rom New York Harbor, USA that are MTBE-degrading - MTBE-NYH (New York Harbor Sulfidogenic)... | ecosystem: Environmental > Aquatic > Marine >... | reverse complement strand
ATACGTAAAGTTCTTAGATTTCGTAGGCTTTATAAACATGACTACATTATATCATACAAATACTCCTATACGCAACTATTAGTATAATTACTAGCCGCATTTATCTTATACTCAGTTGCCACTACAAAATATAGACAAAAAAATAGCGCCTACGAAACCATGCGGTTTTGAGTCGCTATCTTCTCTGTTTTATGGGTTCAATTGATAAAGTCAAGAAAAGAGGAAAAGGAACGCAGAGGTTGCGTTCCTTTTCAAGCTGCTTCCTATATTGAGTTATTGGAATTTTGAGGCTCTTGAATCAGAAGCTGCAAGATTCACCGTTTTGTACAAAGATCAATCTCCAATTATCGGGGCGAACTGGAAGTCAATCCAGTTGTCGCCGCCGGAGAGGGTTATTGTCTGTGCGTTGGCAAGATTAGGAACGCCTCCGGAGTAGTTGTAGTATCCGAGGAGATCTCCGGTATTGATCGTTCCGCTCTCATCCATGTCTCTCCAGGCATATACCTTCACTTGAGAAAGGCTCACATTGCTGAAGTGATACGCTCCTGAATCCGAGAGGTTAGTGCTGGCAATATTGGAGCTTGTCGAGGGATTTCTCAAGTAGACCTTGAACTCCTGCGGCGAGGTAATGGCGTCGAGAGCCCCTTCCGCATCTACAAGCCCCCAGCCGTAGTAGTCGTCTCTGCCTGGTGTTCCAAGATCAACTGCAGTATTGCGCAACACACTTCTGATATCGTCTGGATCAGTCAAGCCGGATCCCATCAAAAGAGCCACAAGGCCTGTAACATGAGGAGTGGCCATGGAGGTCCCCTGCATGTACATATATGTGTTTTCCGCAGGTGTCCAGCCGGTGCTGTAGATTCCATTTGGATCAGTGCCCGATAGCATGTACCCTCCGGGCGCAACTACATCGAGTTCAGGACCAAAGCAGGAGTAACTCGACCTTGTTATTGTGCCCTCATCCTCCCACACAGCTCCGACCGCTATAGTCTCGGAATAGCGAGCGGGATATAAGATATCTCCATTTCCGTTGTTTCCTGCAGCAGCAACTATTGCTACTCCATTTCTCTCTGCGTATTTAACCGCATCGTATACCGCCGGGCTGTCTGAAGCTCCTCCGAGGCTCATGTTTATAATCTTCGCCCCGTGATCGACTGCGTAGATGATGCTGTTCATAAGAGCTGCTGCGTCTTTGATTCCTCTTATCGGGATCAAGGTAATCCCGAATCCTCCCCAGGTAACTCCCGAGACTCCAGCGCCGTTGTTTGTGAGTGCAGCGATCGTTCCAACGACGTGAGTACCGTGACTGTCTTCGGAAGTGCTTGGTTCCGAGACATTAGTGTTGTTATCTATGAAGTTATAACCGGACTCAAAGATCCCTGCGAGATCGGGATGATTGGTGCTGAATCCCGAATCGATCACCGCAACAACTACGCTTCTTGAACCGACAGTGTAATCCCATGCCTGAGGCATATTCATTAGGGGATAGTTCCATTGAATCGGGTAGAAGGTGTCGTTAGGCGTCGTTTCAAGCGCGAAGAAAGTGCTGTTTCTAGACACCTGGACGACTCCAGGCAGTCCTCTCAACTCCTTCTCGCTAGCGGTTGTTCTTACGTGAAAGTACTTCAGTTCACCGTAATAGTCTTCAATCCTATTAATTATCTTGATCTCGGGAAGAGAGCCGGTGGAGAATGATTCCTCTGCCTCCTTGAATGATTCTACCTTCAGCAGATACTCATTCTCGATGTATTCGGGTTTGTCGTTCGTCGTTCTTATTTCCGTATTGGAGCGTATCTCCATCTCATTCAAGTCAGCAGTCTTTATGTTTCCCGTATATGGGGTAACGGTACCGTAGATGTTCTTCGTTGTAGATTCTGCTGTATAGTTTGCAACAATGTTTTTCGGCGAGTTGATGCTCACCGATATTGGGTTATCATCACCCATGTTTGCTCCGTTGATTACCCAGTGAGAGAATGTGTACCCCGTTCTCACCGGCGCAGTGAAATTCTTGACCGTCCCCGCCATGTACCAGGCGGCTCCATCAACGGTTCCTCCAGCAGGATTTGTTCCCGTTGTCACTTTGTACTCCACTTTCATCTCTGCCGTGTAAGTCATATCGGAATTGAGGGTTATAGTTCTCGGATTGCTGGTGACCGTATCGCTCCACTGAACAAAAGTGAAACGAGTATCCGTTCCTGCTACCTGACCAGATCTCTCTTTTTCTTGAGGAGACGCGACTCCAATACTACTTGCAGTTCCACTATTGAGAGTAACTGTCTTCGGCGAAGTGTAGTTAGTCCCGCCAATGCTGATGTTCAATCCGGTTTCCGGAGATGTAGTAACCGTAAGAGTGTACTGAGCCTGCTGCTCTGCGAAAACGGCAGTTACGTGATATGGCTTGTCAACCAAAAGCTCTAGAGGACGTGCACTTCCCACATCTTTGCCATTGACATACCAATGGCTGAAGTTGTAAGGACCCAAATCACCGCTGAAGTCGAACAGCCATTCAGTGCCTCTATCTGTCCAGAAATCGGCAACTTCAGAGACTTCTGATGGTGAGGAATCAACGGTGATGCGATACTCGGTGTCCATTTCTGCAGTATATGTAATATCAGTGTTGACTGTCACATTTCTGGGATTCGAAGTACTGGCATCATTCCAGTTACTGAATACGTATCTCGCGTCTATTCCCGTAAGCCATGGGGAAATATCCTTCTGCTGAGGAGTTACAACAGAGATCTGCTTTGTGGCACCACTGTTTACTATCATTCCTTTAGGAGACGTGAACAATGTTCCGTCTATTCGAATATCCAGCGCAAGATCGGGAGCAGTGGTAACAGTTAAATTGCAGGGAACCTGATTAGCAGTGTAAACGGCGACAACATTCTTAGGCTCGTTAATCGTAACGCCAAGAGTTGCCGAGGAACCTGAGTTTGTCCCATTTACAAGCCAATGGCTGAATGTATAACCTGCTCTTGTTGGTGCGGTGAAATTCTTAACCGTCCCAGCAGTGTACCAGCCTGCGCCAGCAACGTCTCCGCCTGCTGGACTGGTCGATGTGGTCACTTTGTGCTCTATCTTCATTTCGGCCGTGTAAGTCATATTGGAGGTGAGCGTTATCGTTCTAGGGTTGTTCGTGTTTGTGTCGTTCCACTGAATGAAAGTGAAACGAGTATCCGGTCCTGTAACCTGACCCGATCTATCTTTCTCTTGAAGAGCGGTAACGCCAATATCAGTTGAAGTGCCGCCATTGAGAGTAACCGTCTTCGGAGAGTCATAAATTACTCCGGCTATGCTGATACTCAACCCGCTTTCAGGCGAAGTTGTGACAGTCAATGTGAATTTGCTAGGAGTTGGACACCCCGTAAGTAAAATGATCAGTGTTGCGCATAAAAATATAGGAACAAAAAGTTTGGTCTTCATAAATACCTCCTCGCGATGGAAGAAAGACATTTCGCATAATCCAGTGTATATGGGGGCTTTAGATTAAGCAGAACTTGGCTGTGTGTTAGCTCGGACAAACAATCCTAGCACGAATCAGACAATAAGTAGCAGCTAATTCCACTCCCGTCATGAAAGTCAACTATCACTAACTGAAGATTTCCTATGAAAGCAACCGAAAATCGCGTCTCAATGCTAAATAAGTGACTCATATACTTCAAACTATTGTTGCCTTCTTAAGTCGCCTCGAAAGAATTTCTTTATTCTCGTACATCTTTTCGTCAGCAACAATCAGTAATTCTCTTATTGATTTACCGTTTTCTGGATAAACTGCTAAACCCACACTGGCAGTCAATTTCACACGTCTTCCTTTGACAGAGAAGGGTTCACCGAAGGCTTCGTGGACCTTTGCTTCTGCCTCTCCGGCCCCTTCTCTTCCCGTAGAAGGCAAAATGAAAACGAATTCATCGCCACCCATTCTTGCAGTCAAATCGCTTCTGCGACAGATCGAAGTCAGACGTTTTGCAATGCTCTTGAGAAGCGCGTCTCCAAAGTCATGGCCTAGAGTGTCATTGACTCCTTTGAAATCATTAAGATCGAGATACAGGATAGCCATTTCTTCCCCGTTCCGTTTTGAGAGCTCTATTTGCCTCATTGCGGAATCGAAGAAGGCCCTGCGATTCGGAAGACCTGTCAGATGATCTTCCATCGACAGTCTTTCCATTAACTCCCTTTGTCTTCTAAGCTCGTTTACCGTGTTAATTCTCCAGAGAAGAACCGATATTGCCTTCCCAAATCCCATCGCGGTATTCATTATCTCCTCATCATCAAAGGCAGTTGCAGAACTAAGGCTGTCGAGATTGAAGTACATCTTGACGTCGCCATCTATCTTTATTGGAATAGAGAGTGTGCTCTTGATCTCCAATAACCTTCCTCCCTTGATGATCCTCTTCAATCGCTCACTGTCCATTTTATAGTCGACGCTGTAATCTTTTATGATCACCACCTCATCGCTGCTCTTCTGAATGAGCTCCTCTGGAGCAAAAGAGATCGGCTTAAGTTCTTCAAAATCATAGTTGTAGGTGGCTACGAAGTGGAAGCGGTTGTCATCTTCTCTAAGCAAGAAGGCTGCTGCATCGGCCCTGGGAAAAGAACGAACGCACTTCATTAGGAAGTACTTGTAGGACTCCTCATCGAAATCACTTTCTAGCACTTCGGTAATTAACTCGTTGAGAACTTTCTGGAATCTGTTCTGCTCAACAAGAGCCGATTCGATTCTTCTAATATGCGTTACGTCTTTGAAGGTCAGTATTATCGAATCAGGATCTTCATTTGCATTCCTTCCAATCACCAGACTAATCTCGGCAACGATTGGTGATTCGCCGGACGTAATCAGCTCGACTTCAAATGCAGATAGATTCTTGCCTGTAAAGAGAGAAGATCTTGCTTCTCTCAATTTTTCCTTGCCCTCTTCAGAAAGAAAGTCCGAAAACTTCTTCATCTTCAGTTGCTCTTCGCCGAATCCCAGTAGATCACATGCAGTTTTGTTCGGATAAAGGATATTTTCCGATAGATCCAGCAGAAGAATGCCCTCCAACGAGTTACTTAAAACTGCGCTGAATTCGGAGATTCTTTTCTTTCGCTCCCTGATGTGATAGATTGAACTTGCCAGAAGAACCGGAAACCCTACAGCTAAGAGAGCCACGGAAATGAACTCAAAGTAATTCATTCCGGTAAGCGCTTCGAGTAAATCGAAGTATGTCGAAAGCGACAGCAAAATGAGTCCGAGAGGTATTCCCCTATGAAGCTCTCTGTTCCCTAGGAGGTAAGCTGCAACGAGCGAAACCCCAATAATAACCATTTCACTCAATACAGCTAGCAGCCTGACCGGCTGAAAAGAGTGCATTGAAAATACTATTGACGAAACAACTATGATCAAAATCGATGTCAGATATACCTGCAGCTTACCTCCTATGATAGTCAACCAAGGATCACCTCAGTTATATTATACAGCGGCAAAAAAAATACCAGAGTTCATTGCACACAGACATTGTAGGCTTTATAATCTACCGCTGATTTCTCGCCTTCCCACGATCTAAAATATCTAAAAACAATTGCCGAATTCCCATCATCTGCCGCCTGGAAAGTCCAGGTGACTTTTGAAGGGGCTCCGACTTTTCCACTCTCGTCGGCCAGGACTCTCTTATCGATTTCAATGACAGCCTCTCCAAGAATCTGATACTGCCATGAGTATCCTGTGCTGGCATTCTCTTCCAGAGTAACAGTGAAGGTTGAGCCGGGGGAAACCTCGTTCACTAGAATATTGAAATCAACCTGGCCTTTTTCCTCACCAGCTACATTAACAGTCAATGCCCTGAAGTCTATCGAGTGCTTATCTCCTTCCCACTCCCTGAAGAGTTTTAAGGTTATCAATGCCTTCCCCTCTTCTGCTGCAGTCATTATCCAGCCTTTGACGGAGGGAGCTCCTGGCATCATACTGGGGGTATTGTGCTCTTCAAGGAAGTTTCTCAGGACACCGGTAGGTTCCGCGAAAATATGCCAGAGATACCCTGTGGAAGGATTCTCCTGAATCTCGAGTATGGCAAGATCAGTTACACTCATTGAGTTGGCCGACTCTTTCAGCTCAAATGCAAACCCAGAAGTAATTATCACTGCGATATAACAAATTGCTATTAGTGATTTCTTCATGGTATCCACCTCCTATATTAGAAAAAGTTCTTTCTGTCTTCCATCTAAATAGTCAATCTCGCCGTCTCTGAAAGCGACAGTCTCCTCCAAGAATCCGTAAACCGACTGGCCACTCCAAGAAGCCACCGGAGTTCTGTTGTTCAACTCCATGGCAAAGCAAGTTGAATCCCTGATTTTAAGATCTCCCGTACCCTTAATCCCTTTCTGATTATTCCACAGTCCTATGATTGGCCCCGCGCCGTGTCCATGATAACCAACAGGATGCGAATAGATCGTCGCATCGAGACCTTTTTCTGCTGCGTCTTTCAATGACATTCTTAACAGCTCGTTACCGCTGATACCCTCATTGAAATTTCGTGCCAGAATGTCCTGAACCTCGTTCGTCCTGAAAATGACATCTTGCAGCTCTTCCAAAACGCTACTTTGACCTTCCATTTTCAGGTAAAACATTTGCTGTGTATCTGTTGCCAGACCATTGAAGACAAAACCAAAATCACAGTGTAGAAGATCTCCCTCCTCTATTACTCCTGTACTTCTAGGGTCGTCCACACCGCGCCTTTGAAAGTCAACATCCGGCCCAAACCATGTTTTCAATCCAATATCTACTGCAAGTCGCTTTAGCAGAAACTCAACATCTCGAGTTGTCGTCATACAGGACGATATATTCTCTCTAGAAAACGCATTCCGGATTATTATGTGCGAAATTCTGTCGAGATGCCTGTATATCTCAATCTCCCTGTCTGTTCTGGTCTGCAGCCAGTTGATTGCGATGTTCTCGGCACTCACCAGATTCACTTTACCGCTTAGCTGATTTCTTAGCGACTCGAACAGAGAATGAGTTATTCCGTCGGCCACTGCGAAATCTTCCGAGAAGTCTATTCCAAGACTCTCAATTCTCAGATCTTCAAGCAGCGTTGCAATAGACTTGAAAATATCTCCGTCTTCGACTCTCCATGCGCTTTCGTAGAAGTCTTCCATCTTGCTTCCATAAGGAGATAGCACGAATCTCTTGTCTTTTGTCAAGAGAAACGCAGTTATCCTGCTGGCCCCGTAGAACGAGCCGGGAAGAAGCGTGCTTATTATGGGATCTTCGTTATTTTCCCTTCCGATAACCAACCAGGCGTCGAAATTCTCTTCTTGAAGAAGACCTGGCATGATATTATCCAGTCTATCAAGCAGAACTTCGTTATGTTCACTGATTCTCTCTTCCTCAGAGGGCATATTGGCACTTATCTCTCCGTACTGATCTGCAAATCTATTCATCGGCTCCTCCGTTATCCTTTCCAATGGGAATGTCGACTTCCGAGCTTTCTAGAAGCTTTTTCAGATAATCCGCATTCTTCTCCAAAAAGCTCTCTTCAGTCCCCAGATGAACACCTACCGGACCTTTGCTTCTAATTCGCAGTCTCTTGCATGAGCTCTTCTGACGACTAATAAGCCTGTAGGTAATCCCGTCAATCTCAATAAATCCTTTGATTTCCAATTTATCACCTCCTGAGATAATCTATCATGTATATTGTGCAAAACAAAGAACAGTGCAACTCTCTTGCTTTGCCAATGAGATGCAGAGTAAAATTGAGGAACCAAAATCGGAGGAGACAGCGTTGTTGCATAATGTGGAACCGGAAAAACTCCAGGGAATTGAGACTATCGCTGAGGAACTCGGCCAGAATCTCATGTCCTTGTCTGTAACAGAACTTTATACAAAGGGAATCGTGTACGTCGATAATCCCGAAGAGCCAAATATCTATGTAATCTGGAACTGCTGTGATTCGGTTCTGGTTGGAGGCAGGATTGAAGATAATTTGCTCATTCCCTTGCGCGATCTCTTTTCTAAAACTCTTATGACGCTGGCAAGAGGTTTTGGAATTCCTCATCTGAATTTCTATTCAGCTCCAGTCATGTATGAAAGACTTGGAAAAATCCTAATCGGTTTGGGTTCCAGGCAGGTGAGAAGATCTCTATTTCAGATGCGTTCATCGAAGGACATGAAAAGTGGAAATTGCAACAATGATAATGCTCCTCGAAGAATAACCAGAGAATTGCTTGAGATGGGACTGACTAATACCAAGGCGCTTGAGGGCTGGATATACTCTTTTTGGAAAGACGAGGAGTCCTTCCTGCGTAATAGCGGTGGTTACGCAGTAGTCAAAAAAGGTACGATCCTAAGCTGGTGCATCGGCGTGTACAGATCTGCCGATAGAATTGAGGTTGGTCTGGAGACAGTCGAAGAATCCAGAAATCAGGGGTTCGGTATGGCTGTTTCAAGAGCATGTATAAATGAATTCTTATCGAACGGACTGACAGTTGACTGGCATTGCGACTCGGCGAATAGCCCTTCGCTCTCGATTGCCAGGAAACTCGGGTTCAAAGAAATACTTGAATACATTATCTATCAGATAGACACTTGAAAGGAGCGAAACAATGAAATCATCAAGACTAATATGCACCGCTTGTGGAAAGGAGTTCTCAGATGAGCGTTTTCGCTGTGAATGCGGAGAACCTCTTGAAGTAGTTATTGAAATGAAAAGGACTGTGAAAATACAATTCCATCGATCAGGTATTTTGGAGAGTTTCTCAGATCTACTTCCTGGACTGGAAGACAAAAACTCCCTTTCTTTAGGCGAGGGATTCACCCCCCTGACCAGACTCGGTGACAAAGACTCTTACGGGATGGAACTCTACGCCAAAAATGAATCTATCAATCCAACATGGTCATTCAAGGACAGGGGAAGTTATCTAGCTGTCCTCGATGCTATTGGCAGAGGTTACAACCACATTGGTACGGTATCTACCGGAAACATGGCGGCTTCAGTTGCCGCATTCGGCAAGAGAGCAGGATTGGAAACCACCATTCTTGTCTCCGATTCGATTCCAGATGAAAAGCTCTCTCCAATTTCGATATACGGTTCCAGAGTTATCAAGGTTAAAGGTGACTATGGGCAGCTTTACTACAACTCTCTGGAAGCCGGTAACGACAGCGGAATCTACTTTGCAAATTCCGACGCTCCGATGAGGGTTGAAGGATCGAAAACGATTGCTTTCGAGATATTTATTCAGTTAGGAGAAAGGGTTCCGGACTTTGTAATTGTTCCCACTAGCTCTGGAGGCAATGTAAGGGGAATTGAAAAGGGCTTCCGAGAGTTGAGGGATTCGAAATTGTCAGTCAGTATACCGCGAATGATCGTTGCGCAGGCAGCAGGTTGCTCACCGATTGATCTCGCTTTTTCATCTCGCGCACCCACAATAACCAGATTTCATAATCCAGAAACCATAGCTCATGCAATTGAGAACCCCTTCCCTCCGAGTGGAAATGCGGTCTTGAGAATGCTCAAAAGAAATGGTGGAGCAACTGTAGCAATTGATGAATCAAGTATCATGAAAGCCCAAAGGAGCCTCGCTATGAACGGGCTCTTTGTGCAGCCAGCAAGCGCCGTTTCTTATGCAGCCATTTCCAAGCTGCACGAAGAACTGGATATGAGAAAAGCATTAGTCGTAGTTGTTTTGACGGGTTCGGGTCTCAAATACCCTGCCATACTTAAGGAACATCCTGCACACATTGAAACAACTTCTCTTGAATCCCTTGAAGAAATCCTGAAAAAGAAACCAACACCTAAATGACTTAGAATTTCCCTTCAAGTGAAGTTCCTCAATAGAGAGGCGCACTAAACAGAAGCTGCTGGAAAACCCCTGATGGCATCTGGCCAAAAAAAGTAGTTCTTTTATCAGTCGAGGGCTAAGAACGCTATACGATTACTTTGCATTATTATTTATGCTTTTTACGATGGCTCAGACAATACATTATAAATGTATCACATTCCAAACTCTTCTTGTTGACAGGTCAATTTCTCTTGCCTATAATAGTACTGTAGATGGATAGTTGGTGGTAAGGAGGGAAAATCAAATGGCGAACAAAGAATACACAGTTGGTATCGATCTTGGAACTACAAATTCAGTCATTTCCTGGGTTAAGCCTGACGGCAACGTCGAGGTTATTCCAAATGCAGAAGGTAACAGGACTACCCCTTCGATAGTTTCATTCAGCAAGACAGGCGAGATCATTGTTGGCGAACCTGCGAAGAGGCAAACAATATTGAACGCTGATAGAACGGTACGATCAATTAAGAGGAAGATTGGATCTAATTTCACAGTCAAGATCGATGACAAGGTGTACTCTCCTCAGGAAATCAGTGCCTATATTCTGAAGAAGATGAAGACCGATGCTGAGGCCTACCTTGGAGGAAAGATAACGCAGGCAGTTATTACTTGTCCCGCATACTTTAACGATGCTCAGAGACAGGCCACGAAAGAGGCAGGTATTATTGCCGGGCTAGAAGTCCAGAGGATTATCAACGAACCGACGGCAGCTGCCGTAGCTTACGGGATCGACAAGAAACGCGGAGATAAGAAGATCATTGTATACGATTTGGGTGGCGGAACTTTTGATGTTTCAGTTCTAGATATTGGCGATGGTGTGGTCGAGGTTTTGTCAACCTCAGGCAATAATCACCTCGGTGGAGATGACTTCGATCAGAGGTTGATAGATCATATAGCAGAAGACTTCAGAAAGAAGAACAACGTCGATCTTAGAAAAGACAAGCAGGCGTTCCAAAGACTGAAGGATGCCGCAGAAAGAGCTAAGATAGAGCTTTCTTCAAAGTTTGAAACGGAGATTTCTCTGCCTTTCATAACTGCAACTGCTGATGGGCCATTGCATCTCGAGATGAAGATAACCAGATCGACATTGGAGTCTCTTATAAAGGATCTTGTTGAGGGTACCAGAGAACAGATAGAAAGAGCGATGAGCGATGCAAAGCTTTCTCCAAAAGAGATTGATGAAGTGCTTCTCGTTGGGGGTTCAACGAGAATACCAATGGTTCAGACTTTCATCAAATCAATTTTCGGCAAAGATGCAAACAAGAATATAAACCCGGATGAAGCAGTGGCGATTGGGGCTGCGTTGCAGAGTGGAATTCTCTCTGGTAGTGTCGAAAGCGATCTAGTGCTCGTTGACGTCACACCTCTGACCCTCGGAGTCGAGGTCATGGGCGGCCTGATGGAACCGATAATTGAAAGAAACTCCACCGTACCAGTTAAGAGATCCAAAGTCTTCACAACTGCCGCAGACGGCCAGACAGAAGTTGAAGTGGCAGTCTATCAGGGAGAAAGAACTATGGCGCGAGACAATATGTCACTCGGGAGCTTCAAGTTAACAGGAATTGCACCCGCGCCAAGGGGAATTCCTCAGATTGAAGTGACCTTCGATATCGACAGCGACGGCATAGTTCATGTTTCAGCAAAAGACTTGGGCACCAATAGAGAACAATCAATGGTAGTCAGCGGAAGACAGAAGATGTCTGAAGAAGAGATAAAGAGAGTGGTAGAGGAAGCAAAGAAATACGAAGAGCAGGACAAGCAAAAGAAACAGGAAATTGAGTTGAAGAATCAGGCAGACCAACTCGCATATAGCATCGATAAACTCCTTAGCGAGAGCGGCGAAAAGATCTCATCCGAAGACAGGGGTAAGCTTGAAAGCCTCGTGAAAGACCTGAGAGACGCACTCAACGAAGATAACATGCAGAGGGTAAAGCTCCTGTTTGATCAGCTTCAGAAGGAAAGTATGAGAGTTGGACAAAGTGTTTACCAGAAAGCACAGGCTCAAACTCCTGCAGACGGAGTCCCACAGGAAGGTGATAATAATGATAGTGACAGTGGTACCGAATATATCCCGCCGGAAGACAGCAAATAACAGAAATCATAGAGATCCAAAGAATGGAGGTGTTAATATGTTGGCTATCAGAAGAGGAAGCGATCTTTTCAGACCTTTCGAGGAGATTCAAAGGGAGATGGACAGACTCTTTAACGATGCCTTCAAAGGGTTGAACAGCCAGTCGAGAGAATCATCGATGTTTAGTCCTGAAGTTGACATCTACGAAAGGGATAACTCAGTTTTTATCGAAATGGATATCCCTGGAATCAAGAAGGATGAACTCGAAATCAAGGTAGAAGAAGACGTTCTCTCAATCAAAGGCGAAAAGAAGCTTGAAAGAGAGGAAAAGGAAAGAGACTACCACCGCTACGAGAGATATAGCGGAGCATTCCAGAGAATATTCAGGCTTCCTGAGTACGTTAAGAGTGATGATGTCAAGGCGAAATATGAAGACGGTGTCCTGAAACTCGAGCTTCCCAAAAAAGAAGAAGTCAAAAAAGAAGCAATCCAAGTAAAGATCGATTAACGTAAGTGAGAAACTAAGAGGGCGCTTTCGGGCGCCCTTTTTTTGGAGGTGTAGCATGATCAACTATGAGGAGTACACTGAGAAGGCCAAGAAAATCCTCATGGATGTTCAAGACATCCTGATGAGATACAGACAGAATCAACTTGCATCGGAGCACATTCTTCTTTCTATGCTTGAGGACGGGGATAATATTGCCATCAAGATACTGAACGAGAAGAACATCAGCATAGATTCTTTGAAGAAAGATGTTGAAGAAGTCATCGGACGTTACGGAAGTAGCCGCGAATCAACAAACCAGATATATATCACCCCGGAGGCCAGACACATCCTTGAGAATGCGCGAAGTGAAGCGAGAAGAATGCACGATTCGAAAACCGGAACCGAACATATACTTCTGGCGATGGTACGGGAGACCTCTGCTGTCGCAAGCAGACTCCTGTCTAAATACGGGATCAATCTGGATAACATTTATACATTGATTCTCAAGGGCCGAAGAAAAAGCGGCGCAGAAGAGGATGAGAATCTTTCTTCCTTGAAGAAGTTCACAATCGACCTTACTCAGCTTGCAAAGGAAGGCAAGCTTATGCCCGTTATAGGTAGAGAAGATGAAGTCAGAAGGGTAATACAGATTGTTGGAAGAAAAACCAAGAACAATCCCGCGCTCGTCGGAGAACCTGGAGTAGGAAAAACCGCAATTGTAGAAGGTTTGGCTCAGCGTATTGTGAGTGGCGATGTTCCCGAATACTTGAATAACAAGAGCGTCCTGGCTCTGGATATGGGTAGACTGGTCGCCGGAACCAAATTCAGAGGAGAATTCGAAGAGAGAATGAAGGACATCATCGATTCGGTGAGAAAACTCTCCGGTGAAGTGATCCTGTTCATCGATGAGATCCATAGCGTTGTAGGTGCTGGCTCGGCCGAGGGATCTATGGATGCTGCAAATCTCTTGAAGCCGGCTCTTGCCAGGGGCGAACTACAATGCATCGGTGCGACAACTCTTGATGAATACAGAAAGTACATTGAGAAAGACAGGGCACTCGAAAGACGTTTTCAGCCTGTAATGGTCGATCAACCGACCCCTGAGGAGACTTATAAAATTCTTGAAGGACTCAAATCTACTTACGAGAAGCATCATGAGATAAAAATCGAAGATGATGCCTTAAGGACAGCCGTCGACCTTAGCGTGAAGTACATAACAGACCGTTATCTTCCGGACAAAGCAATAGATCTTGTTGACGAAGCGGCTTCATTTGTGAGACTTCAAACTGGTTACATGCCCGAAAGACTGAGACTGCTCGACCGCCAGCTCAAGGACCTGGACTCTCAGATAACCTCACTTGCAGAGAAGGGAGAGTATCAGGCAGCTGCAGAATTCAAAACGGAGGCCGAAAGAAAAAGCAGAGAGTTTCGAGAAGAGAAAAAGAAATGGGAATCAGATGAGTCATTTGGAAAGGCCGTAACGCCAACTGTGGTAGCTTCCATAGTTGAACAGTGGACGGGAATTCCGGCCGGCAAGATGCTTCAATCCGAGCGTGAAAAGCTTCGCGACCTAGAATCAATAATCCATGAGAGATTCATGGATCAGGAAGAGGCAGTAAAAATCGTTTCTCAAACAATTAGGCGCGCCAGAGCGGGCTTGAATGCCCCTCACCGACCGTGGGGTTCCTTCTTGTTTGTGGGACCAACCGGTGTAGGAAAGACTGAGCTTGCCAAGAGACTCGCTTTCATCCTTTTCGGCAGCGAGGATGCAATGATCAGGATCGACATGTCGGAATATATGGAGAAACACACCGTCTCCAGGCTTGTCGGTGCGCCTCCTGGTTATGTTGGATACGAAGAAGGAGGTCAACTAACCGAAGCAGTTAGGAGGAGACCTTACTCGGTTGTGCTTATCGACGAGGTTGAAAAGGCACACAAAGAGGTGCACAATGTGCTGCTCCAAGTCATGGACGACGGACGTCTAACTGATGGAAAAGGAAAGACGGTATCATTTTCAAACACAATAGTAATCATGACCAGCAATGTGGCTTCGGAACAACTGGCGACTATTGCCGACAAGGACCAAGCCCATGCAGTTGTGGAAGAAGGTCTACGTAGAGCCTTTAGACCTGAGTTCATTAACAGATTGGATTCCGTTGTGCTCTTCCGGCCTCTAGATGAAAAAGCTATGGAAGGTATCGTCAAAATGAGGATATCGGAAATGGAGAGAAGGCTTTCAGAACAGAGAATTTCTGTCGAAATAAGCAAGGAAGCGCTCGGGTATCTGGCAAGAGAAGGTTATGACAGGGAATATGGTGCCAGGCCGGTTCGAAGGTTGATTGAGAAATCGGTAGAGGGGCCGATTGCCGATATGATAATCGACGGATCTCTGGAGGAAGGGATGAAAGTGATAATTGAGTCAGATACTTCAGAAATTTCAATAAGAGCCGAAAAAGGATCCGAGAGATAGCTCCTTCCGATCCTCGTTGCCGGCAATGATGTTATCATTTTCGTAGGAGGTGTTCAATGGACAAAATCTTCTTCACTTACAAGATCCCTGATGAAGGCACTCTTCTACTAAGGAAATTCGATGTTGAAGTGAACACGGAGGACAGGTTTCTTCAAAAAGAAGAGATTATTCACAGAGCTAAAGATGCGGCGGCGCTTGTGACATTGTTATCAGACAAGGTTGACGCCGAGGTTCTAGAATCACTTCCAAGACTAAAGGTAATAGCAAACTACGCTGTCGGATACAACAATATCGACATCAATGAAGCACGTAAGAGGGGCATAAGAGTAACGAACACACCTGAAGTGCTCACCGATGCCACGGCGGATTTGACGTTGTCATTAGTGTTGGCCACCAGCAGAAGAATTTTGGAAGCTGACAGGTTTGTCAGAGAGCACAGATTTGTTGGGTGGAAACCGGACCTGTTCACCGGTCCCTCTCTTTCGGGAAAGACTTTGGGAATAATTGGTCTCGGAAGAATTGGAAAGGCGGTTGCAAGAAGAGCAAAGGCATTTGGAATGAATGTTGTATATTGCAGCAGGAAACCGCTGCTATCGAATGAAGAAGAGAAGCTGGACGTAAGGTATTTAAGCCTTGAAGAGTTGCTAAGAAGCTCTGATTTCATATCTCTTCATGTTCCACTGACAAGAGAGACGTATCACTTGTTAAACGAAAAGAGGCTTTCTATGATAAAAACCGGAGCCATTCTGATAAATACTGCAAGGGGACCTATTGTTAATGAGACAGCTCTTATAGAATCTCTCAGGAGCGGCAGATTGGCCGCTGCAGGTCTAGATGTGTACGAAGAGGAACCGGAAGTACCTCAGGAGCTGATTGATCTCGGCAACGTAGTTCTTCTTCCGCATATTGGATCTGCCACGAAGGAAGCAAGAACTGAAATGGCAATAATGGTAGGGAGAAATGTGGCCGCTGTTCTCGAAGGAAAGGAACCTCCAAACCCAGTGGTATGATCATCTCGTTTCAAAATACCATATAGGACCATGATATCTATTCCCAGTCTTGTCGATTGCCACGATCTGCCAGTAATAGACTGTGTCAGGTGAGAGCCTGTCAATGAAGAAGCTATTTGAACTCGTTGTCCCGTAAAGTTGAGGAGTAGGAGATGTTCCAAGGTAGAGATTGTAGCTGACCAGATTGATGAATGGAGATGATCTTAGATCGACTCTTGCTCCGGAATCTTTGTTGGAAATCCATATGTCGATATTGCTCAGTGCAATATTGTTGCTCCTGACAACGACGTCCCAGCCAAGCATTGCACTACCACCATAGACAAGGGTTCCGTTTTCAATGTTGCTAGTGAAAGTGGCTTCTGGCTGCTGATAAAGCGCGTTTGCAGCGGCCACGATAAACAAGGTGAAGAGAACCGCGAAAAATACTCTTTCCATTGTCTGCACCTCCAAGTGATTGGACTGTGGATTAGACAACAAGGTTTTCAATTCAAAAAAGGAGAGTGGAATCATGAAGGTTAAGAACATTGGTGAAGTCTACAGATGCGAGATATGCGGAAATGTGGTTGAAGTGAAGGAAGCAGGCGGCGGAGAGTTGGTCTGCTGTGGTGAACCTATGAAACTCGTGCAAAAATAAGAGAAGCCCCTTAACGGGGCTCTCTTTTTAGAAATACATATCGAAACCAAGAAGTACTGGAAGAGGCCAGAAGAACAACGAAAACTTGAACCTGTCTGTCATCCTGGTAACATCAATGAAGCTAATCTCCGGAGAGAGCCTCGTCTTGAATTTCTCGGTTGGCTGAAAGAAAGAGTACATGGCCTGCCCTCTCAGCCCAAGGGCAAGCATAAATCTCCTGCCAAACAGGTTGAAAGAGAGATTCTCAACCCCGGTAAGGATGCGCGCATCAATTCCGGCTTCTAGACCGGAGATTTGTCCGAGCGCACCGGAATACGAGACTGTAGGACCAACGTATAACATCGTAGGAGTGAAACTCAAATTCCCGGTTTGAGAAGCATTGAAGACCTCGAACCCCATTCTGTAGTATCCATTTACCGAGAAAATTCCGAAAAGCAAAGGAAAATAGATTACCGAGCCTCCAACGTTGTTGGCATTGAAGTAACTTCCAAAAGATGCTGTGGCAACGATCATAAACGAAATCAGTACTACCGCTATCTTCCGCTTCACTAGACCACCTCCTACATCAATTCTACACGCTCAACTATACATTTCATTGTCCGCCTGAAGAAACCTTAACAAACAAATGCTTACTTGTCACCGTTTCCTGGAGGAGCGTAAATGGGATTCCCTTGTTTCCTTTAGGTTCTAGAATCTTCCATCATTGGTCATTCCTTTCTGATTGTCAACCGAGTATACCTTACACAAAAGGAATTTCATCTTCAAGAAACGGATACAGAAATAGTTGATCATAGTACCATATACTTGCTGGAGGTTGATCAATGGGCGAACTCATTCTTTCCAGAAAAGAGATTTTCTCCTCCCTAGAAGAAGCAGTTAAGAACAGAGGTACAGTCATGGACAACGGTATTTTGAGGGTGGATTCCTTCTTGAATCATCAGATTGACCCGATGCTCATGAAGAGTGCAGGTGACTTGATTGCTGGATTTTTCAGAAGCTGTGGAGTGACAAAGGTTTTGACTGCTGAGAGTTCAGGAATTGCCCCCGCTTTAATGGCCGCCATCAGTCTGGGAGCTCAGCTGGTTTTCGCGCGAAAGCGGAGACCGATAACTATGCAAAGATATTTGAGCGAATCCGCTCCTTCACACACCAAGGGTGGGATTGTGGAACTGAACATCTCCCTGGACTATCTCGGAAGTGAGGACAGAGTAATCATTGTTGATGACTTTCTTGCAAGTGGTAAGACAATAGAGGCTCTGGCCAGACTTTCGAACAAGACAGGAGCTTCTCTTGTAGGCTTTGCAGCAGTAATTGAAAAGACTTTCGAAGAAGGACGGTCATTACTTGAAAAGTTCAGTGTTCCGATTCTCGGAATAGTAAAAATCTCTTCACTCGACCCACTTTCTTTTGTGGAAAATGAAATCTAGAAGCTAGAGCTAAACTGAGCGCCGAAGTTCATGAAAGAAAGAGACAGTCGATTCTGATCGAAAGAGTTCGTCACGGACCAGTATCTGGAACCAACTCTGATGTAGTAGAACGGACCTGCAAAGTGAAGTCCTGCAAAAACATCGACGAATCCATTCCCTCTTCCAAGTCCTGTATATATCTCCAGACCAACGAAGACCCGATCGTTCATCTTGAGTCTAATATCAGCTGCAGGTCCGAAAGAGAAATCCGTTAGCTTCTGATCGTACTCTCTTGAACCGGAAAGAGTGATCCGCTTAAATGACAGCCTCCCCTGAACGCCCAGTTGAAGAGAGAAACGATCCAGGTCAGGTAGAATATAACGGTAAGTAAGAGAAATACTATCCTGCCTGAACGCCGATTCATACTGAAAGGGAGTTTCCGTGCCTGTTGCTTCAAACGAGCTGTTTACAGTGAAGTGAGATAGGCTAAACTCCATCAAGTGTTCTTGAGAAAACTCATATCCCACAGTCGGAACAAAGTATGCACGAAAGCTATTTCTTTCGAGAAGTTCCGTACTTTCCGAACCTCCCATTTCAAGAGATCCGTTCCATGGCATTGAGACTCCGCTTTCTACCTTGAGCTCGAATTTCGCGGAAGTAAACGCTGTGACTGACAAAAGAAGTAGTACTAGACATATTCGCCTAAAACTCATGATCGCAATAACCCTCTCTCTATCATCCAGCCAGTAAGCACTCTCACTTTCTCTATTTCAACTCTATAATGCACACTGGCGAGAAGCTCGACTGCCTCTCTTCCTCCAATCACAGCAGCGCCTCCTACAACGAAGTCTGCGATACTTGCGAAATCTATCCCAAGTTCGTCTTTGAGATTCTGAGGAAACGTCTTGATCCATTCAAGACCTAGAGAACTTTCAAAAGCTGGCTCCAGCGGACTCAACGAAGGTAGATTGCCTGAATCGTTGAAGCTCCTTCTCAGTACCTCTCCCTCGTAATTCGAGATGAGAAGATCGAACAAGTCGTCACTTCCCTCTCTGCCGGCTATCATTTTCAGGATACGATAAAGCTCACCAATCATTTTTCCCTTGACTTCTAGAAGCAAATCAGGATCAGGCTTGATTAGCTGATCAAGAGTTCTGAGAGCAGAAAGTCCTACCCATTCAAGTTCCGCTTCATCCATCATCTGGGGTGTATCAAAATCGGAGTGATAGAATCTGTCAGGAAGATGACCCATGAACGGAGAAGGTATTCCAAGGGTAGTGAAGGCACAGTGATCGGACCCTGCCATGAAGGGTATCTCTCCGAATCTCTTCAGCGGATATCCTGAGTTTGAAGGCAATAGTCTTCTGATATTCAGCTCCAGGATTCGACCCCATCTCTGCGGAAGATATGGCGGTACTTCAGAAAGGACAAAAGTCGAACCCGTTTTATCCTGATCGGCACCAACCATGTCGAGATTTATTGTATATATTGGAAGCCTGTTCTCCCCCTTAAGCTGAAGCGCGTAGGGAACACTACCCAGATACTCGGGAACAAGAGCAATCTTCACAGAATATGGAAATTTCTCGTCATTAAGGATCCTCGCGATTTCCGTGGCAAGAGCCGCACCGCTTGCATTATCATCGGCTCCAGGCGAAGGGTGACACAAATGAGCGGTTATTAGCACGTCTGGACCTTCTTTGAAACCGGTGGCATCAACCTGAAGTACCTCGAAGTTACCTTCTGACATCTTAGTTTCGACTCTGTATCCTACCGCTGCATTCCCGCTTTTCGCGTGATTAAGGAGGATGTCAAACTTTTCCTTGGTAACGGAAAAGGCTACAGCATTTAGATCGGCAGATTTCCTGTCATAGGGAATTGTCAAGTAATTAGTTATTTGAGGCAAATCATTCAAACTGCGGCCAATTTCCTCAAAGGCCTTTCTCATATGGCACAATATAAGACATCTCGCTCCGCCCTCGACCACCGCATTGTGAAAGACCTTGACTGGATCATCGTTCGCAAGAACCGCTTTCCCCGAGTAGTTACCCTTGCCGTTATATATTGCAAGAGGGAACGTTTCCCAACCATCACTGCTTCCACTTCCTGAAACAAGGGAGACTTTCGTCACCGCCGTGGAAGTTACGAAAATCCTTTCAGGCTCTTCCAGCCAGAGTTCTCCATATACTGGTTCCCACGCCAGTGTAGAAAGAATGTTTCCCGTTTGGGTAACTCCGTCGGCAGGATACTCGAATACATGAAATCTATCCTTCGGGAATCCGGTTCGAAGAAGGTAGTCCATTAAGGAATACATTGATTCGCTGTAGTCCTTACTTCCCCTCATCCTATGATACCCGGAGAGCATCTCAACGAGGGACTTGACCTTTCTTCCATCCAGTCTTTTGTTCAAGCTCATCCACTCCTATTGGAATAAGTCATCTTCCTGGCCCATCAACGGCAAAATTCTCACCTGTGAAAAAAGATGCCTAATCACCACTTCGAAAGAATCCGGTTTATACCGTATCTTCCAGTCTTGAGGACCTTGATTACGCACTATATCGCTCGGCCAGGAACATTTCATTAAGGACTGATGATAATGACAGGCAACATCAATCCGGCAAGGCCTCACGCGCCTTATCCTATCCTTGGTCACAAACCAGGTTACAGTGAACGCTCAAGACCAAAAGGCAACCCTTTGAATCCCAATACGGTTTTGCGAATCATTCTTCGACATCAACACTCTTGTCGATGAAACGTCAAATATACTAGAGAGCCCAGAAGCCGAAAGATAAGGAACACAACATCCAATAATCAAGTGCGAGCGGCAAGACATACGTCAATTACTCTTTTCCAGTCATCGATACCCTTTCAGTAAGTGTTCCGGTAAAATCGATGCAGGCATAGTCAATCAAAACGTTGATTTGCCAGACTACCTCACAAAAATCGAGCAAGCTTCTCTACCTAATCCTAAGAAGCATTAGCTCCTCGAATGAGAGTCATCGGTTCAGATTTGCGCTTATCTACTGCTGTACTGAACCGACAGCTTCTTTATCCATGTCCCTAATAACGACCACGGCATTCGACGCAGCGAAGACAAGAGATTTGATTCCACCCATTCCCTTTGCTCCACCAACGAGCAACACTGCTTCTTTGGAGGATCTCAAGCCGCACCCCGAAACACGACGACCTATAGAGTTACTGTTAACCTAAACGCCGGTCAGTCTTTCCGCATGTATCATCGCACATTTCTCAATTGCGCTAAGCTTCACCTCTTGCTCTTCGAAAGTCTCTGCTATTGTATGATAGTGATCGTACGCCTTCTTCCAAAAGATCGACGCTTTATCTGGATCACTTTCGTTTCGTGCGATCTTCTCCAGAGTCATTCCCTTAACAAGCCAAAGAGATATGTCGTCGCCTTTCAACTTCAACCCTTCTTCAAAGACATCGAGCGCTCTGTAGTACTCTTTGAGACGGTCCCTGAGAAAAGTTCCCAATTTCCTTATGTAAACGAGCTTCTCTTCGGGTGACCCAAGGGCTTCGATCAGTCTTTCGTAGTCCCTTACCAGGATTTGAAGGTCCGCCTTGTTCGCATCCTTAGTCTTGGTCTTCATTTCGGACGAAGTACAGTTCTTCTTCAACGCCTCAATATCGTTTGCCTCGTCAGAAGGATCTGCGTACTTCTCATATCTCTTGTCGGAAACCAGCCGGGCAATATCCCTCATTTTCCTAAGCAGAAGTACCCTTGTTTCAACCTCTTGGATTTTCGGCAAGATGGCATCCAGTTTGTCCAGCAAGAGCCCCTCTTTCCCTGTAAAGAGAACGATGTATCTGTCAATACTCCCAACCAAATCGTTGACAACTTCCGTCGAATCTCTCTCCTCGGAAGAAAGAATTATGTACTTGACTGCAAAATCCAGGTACATTATTTCGTCACCGATCGTCGAGCGTGCAAAGCGAATAGCTCTCTCCAGAAGATCCAGTTGATCTTCCTTTGAGATCTCACCCGCCTCAGTTATTACGGTCACATAGCTTTCTTTCATTCTAGAGACAGCTTCTGTGCTTTCACTTGTGAGGGCTTCCTCAATCTTATCGAGAGCTGCTTGCGCGAAGATCAGTCTATGAGACGCTCTATAGCAGTCTATGGTCAAATCTATAGCCGGTTTAGAATTCTCGATAGAAAATCCGATAATCATTCTTCCCCAGAGGCTATCCTCGAATTCTCCAGCAAATCGGGAAATTTCCTTTGAAAAAGCATGTCTTATAGTGTCCTCAGTCTTTCCACAAATATCGATTAGTTCTTCAAATGTCTCTTCACTCATGGAAATCTCGAGTCTCTCAATTGTTGCTTTCAAGACACCACCAAAATCCCCGTTTTCTTCTTTTAGGCGGACCAATGCTTTCAGAAGTCTTTCCTTTTCTTTGTCATTCTGAGATTTCGAGATTCTTCCTTCTGTCTTTGTTATCTTCTTTTCCCTTCTTCTTTCACTCATTTTCTTCAATAACATCATTTCCTCCGGCAACAACTGAATGAAATACCTTCAATAAAAGGATACCAGAAAACCCCATGCAAAGAGCGAGAACTTGTGTTTGAGAAGTGCTCAGAGCGATGACTGTCATTACCAAAGAGATTATATAGCTACAACTTATACTGAAGCAACTACTTCGCAGACAGAAGTTTCACCTTTAACGCTACTGCATTTCACACTGAGACAGATGAGATATCCATACCGAGAATCAAGTCTATTAAAGATTTGCTCCATTCGATCTTGTAACCCCATATAGTTTTATGTAGAAAATAAATCCGCGCTCCATTGAACTCGCTGAAAACGCTTTGATCAGAAGATTCCGGAATGAATATCACGCAATAACTCTCAGGGTCATCCCGCAGCTCGTATTGTTCAAGATATCCGCTGTACTCCGGATCATCTTGAGTATATATCGAACCTGACAGCCCGTTCTCAAACCAGTTGTTAGAAAGGCGCGCATACTGGATGTAATGACGCTGCATTACGGACCAGTCTCTTCGGAAATCCAAGACCAGGTTCTTCATGTCCCCCTCAAGCTCTACAATTGCCATCTCTCTGAGCAAAGCGATTTCGTGACCGCTAAGCCCCACCCGTGAACCGGCCTCTTGTTGAAGACGAATCTGCATAGCGTAATCCAGCATCGCCTTCTCATATTGCAGAAAGACTTGATCTGGGCTTCTGAAGAAATTGAATCCCCAAATGTATGATATCGCCAGAAATGCTGTAAGAACAATAAGAAAAGGAAGCCAGAGCTTCAAACTAATGCACCACCCGATTATTTCACATAATCAAAGATATCACATGTCCACCAAGCGTGGTCTCTATTGAAAAACCCATTCTTCAAAACAGACTCAGATGTTGTATCATTGTGACTGACTGAGAATGAGAAAGGGAACTCTATGCTGATAACTTTGAGTAAGGTAGGACATGATTATGGTCAAGACTTTCTGTTCGACGAAGTCTCGACCTCGATCGATAAGAAAGATAAGATAATCCTTCTGGGGAAGAACGGCAGCGGAAAATCAACTCTCATGAGAATAATCTCTGGTGACCTTCTGCCGACTGAAGGAGAGATCTTTCACTCTACAAGTGTACGGATCGGATATCAGATTCAAAGCAGAATCCCGGATGGGCAGTTGAGCCTGATGGACTACTATATGCAGGACAAATCCAGCATTCCTCCCGACACTGAGGAATACTACTCCTACGAAAGAAGAGTCAGAAGCATCCTGGTGGGACTGGAATTCTCTGAACAAGACTGGGATAGACGTCTTGAGACCTTTAGTGGGGGAGAACTCACAAGAATTTCTCTTGGAAAACTCTTTCTTGTCGACTACGATCTTCTGTTACTGGACGAACCCACAAATCATCTCGATCTTGAATCGACAGAGTGGCTTGTGAATTTCTTGAAGAACTATAATGGCGCTTTGCTGGTGGTGACTCATGACAGATATCTTATCAGAAACATTGGAAACAGATTCTGGGAGTTGAATGGTGGCTCGCTGTGGGACTTCACCGGGACCTATGACAAGTGTCAGTCAGATAGAGAGATTATGGTCAAAAGCGGCTTGAGAACAAGAGAGAATCTCCTTAAGGAAATCGAAAGACTGGACGCTGTTGCAAAACGTTATAGACTCTGGGGCCAGGAAAAATTCATTAAACAGGCAATAAACAAAGAAAAGCAGAGAGACAGGCTCAAAGAGCAGTTAGAATCAGTAGATATTCCTGACGAAGAGATAAGACCAACCAAGTTCAGGCTTCCCCAGCCAGACAGGACAGGTTATTCGGTCTTGAAGATCGAAGGGCTGTCATTCGGCTTTGGAAACAGGAAACTCTTAAGTAGCTCTTCTGCAGAGATTCACAGACGGACCAAGATCGGCCTTCTGGGTCCCAATGGCAGCGGGAAGACAACCCTGCTGAAGATAATAACAGAGAATCTTGAGGGATATATGGGAGAGATAACGTGGGGTCACAACGTTCGTTGGGGTTATCTTTCGCAGCTGACCGAGGATCTCAATTCTTCAAATGATGTGATCACCGAGATTTGGCAAATGATGCGTGGCCAACCCGATTACGAAGTAAGAAAGTATATAGGAAGGTTCGGGTTTCCGGGCGATGATGTGTTCAAACCGATTTCATCATTGAGCGGTGGAGAAAGAACAAAGCTGGCTCTGGCAAAACTGATTCTTTCTCGACCAAACGTTCTTGTCATGGATGAGCCGACAAATAATCTTGATATCTGGTCAATTGAGAGTTTAGAAGAGGTATTGAAGGAATACGAGGGCTGTATAATCCTTGTTTCACATGACAGAGAGTTTGTGCAAAACGTCTGTGATCACTTTCTCATGATAGACAGACAGAAGTTAAGATTTGTATCCTCGGTGGAAGAGTATCTTAGGAGGAACCAAAGAGACGTCAATTCAGCGGGCAATGAAGAGGCTAGGCTCAGTTTTCAGGAGAAGCGGAGACTATCCAACAAGAAGAAGACAATTCTCGAAAAGCTTCAACAAATGAATAACGAAGAGGAGACATTGTCAAAGGATTTAGAAAGCGCTCAGTTGAAGATGGGACTATATGCGACTGACTATGAGAAGCTTCAGCAACTGCAGAGGATCGTGGAGCAGGCAGAAGGAAGACTCCTGGAGATAATTGAAGAAAGAGAGATTTTGCAGAATGATCTTCAAGAACTCTCAATAATGCTGGAAGAACAATCATAGTACCAGAAAAGCTGCCGAAACCATTGAAAGGCTAACAAAGAAATCGGCGAAGACCAGGTATCTTTCGAAATTCCGCTTATCAACCTCAATAATTGATCTGGGATCACTGGCTCCTTTTCTTATAACCCTGTCTGCACGATACCAGAGAAAAGAAGTTAGGGCTACAGAAATAAAGAACATCAGACTCCACATAGTGGAAGCCGAATTGATAAATATCATCGAGATCGAGGCGCCTGCGACAACCAATGTTATGGCTATCGCAGAAATTCTGATGGTCTCCCAGAAAGTATAGAGATAACCCTGGACCTGAGCTTCCGTTCTGGGGTCTCGCATAGGAAGCATGAACACTGAAACAAGCAACCCTCCTCCTGCCCAAAGGACATAAGAGAAGACAAAGACTACCTTGCTAACACCTTCGAACAATCCCATAGAAATCACCCCAAAAAGCTCACCAGTATGATCTCTTGCCAAAGCATAAAAAGTCCATTTGTAAACGAACACACTTTCAAGCAAGTTCACAAAAGTAATTATAGCAGATAAGGAGACGACGCTAGATCCTGGGTTCCTGACAGCAAATTGAGAAAAAAAGGGGGAGCGTATTAAGAGGTGAGAGAATAGAGGTATGAAGATCAAGATACAAGCATAGGCGGGACGCGATTTGGAAATCAGTCCGCTGACGCATCGCTTCACGGCAGAGAAATCCGCTAGTCTAGAAAACGATGAACGCTTATGAAAGCACTTTGACCATCAACGGTAAACCATTCTCGAGAAGGAGGGAGTCTCTTCTTTGGAGGAAAGACAATTGAGAAATCTCTATTTGCGAGCTAGCACTCTTCAAGAAATGAGAACGGCTGCTCGCAAACTCCAGTTTGACCAACATCGTCAGCATGATACATAGTGAAGACACATGGATTCTAAGGAAGCCTGATCATGGTTCTTTGAGGTTCTGCAACGCTAAACCCGAATTTCTCATACAGTGAGTGCGCATCCTTTGTATTTAGCATTCCTCTGAGTCCTCTAAGTTTCTCATGAGTCAGAACACATTCTACCAACCATTTTCCAAGACCGTTTCCTCTGAATTCTTCCAACACAAACAGATCTGCGAGATAGTACATGGTAGCGAAATCGCTTATCACTCTCGCAAATCCAATCTGTTCAATATTTAGAAACAGAGAGAAACAGAGAGAATTATCAATAGATCTATCAATCTGCTGCTCGGTTCGATTCTTCCCCCAGTATGAATTATCAAGAATAAAGCTTTTGACCAGATCTCTGCGAACCATCTCTTTATTGTCTGTTACCACATAATTACCTTTCCGAATTTCCATCTGGACCTCCATCGACATATCTAGTAGAGTATTATTATTATATGAGGGAGATTATTGCAAAAACAGTCATTTCACCTTTTCGAGAGCGATCCACCAGATATAAGAGATTCACTTACAATCCTTATCGCGGATGTCAACATGGATGCATCTACTGCGATTCACGCAGCCTGTGTTATGGAATAGATGATTTCGAAGACGTCGCCTACAAGTCAAATGCTGTCGAGCTCTTAGAAACTGAAATGAAAAGAAAGAGAAAGAAGGGCATAATTTACACGGGATCAATGAGCGACCCCTATCTGCCGGCAGAAAAAGAGCTAGAGATTACAAAGAGATCTCTCGAGGTCATTCTTGACTGTGGTTTCGGGTTGCAGATAACCACTAAGAGCGATCTAATAGCGAGAGATCTGCATTTGCTGAAAGACATTTCCAAGCGGTACTGCTCAGTGGTCTTCACGCTCACTACAACAGATGACGTGTTGGCAGAAAAGGTTGAACCAGCTGCACCTTCACCTTCCAGAAGGATTGAAGCTATCCGTGTTCTTGTTGATGAGGGTATTCATGTGGGAATCGCCATGACGCCGATTCTTCCGTTCGTTGAAGATGACATTGACAATCTCTCAGCTATACTTGCAGCTGCAAATGATGCAGGCGCAAGCTTCGTATACGCTTCAACTGGAATGACTTTGAGAGATAGGCAGAGAGAGTATTACTACAATAGACTCGATCAGTACTTTCCCGGTCTGACCGAAGTGTACAGAAGAACATACGGAGAAATGTATTCCTGTAGCTCCCCAAAAACCCGTGAGTTGAAGAACTTCATTAAGACAAAAACAAACTTGCTTGGCATGAAACTTCTTGCATTTGGCGAACCAGTTGTTTGCCCTGATCTTGATTCACAGCGTACGCTATTTTAGCATACGATCGCTTTCCGCTAAGCTCGTCAATCGCCGCTAGCTCTATACAGAGAGAATCCTTTTTTTCTGCATCCTGAAATAGGACTTCTTCAGGAAAGACTTCTAACAATGGCTGAAGAGGTGTCTTGTGTGGCAAAATATTCTCGAGTTAACCCTTAGACGGCTTCGCTGTCCTTAAAGGGGCAGCGTTTTTTATTCTGTCGATTGCTGATCAAACTACTTGCCTTTTCTCATCGACAATCTCTTCTTCATCCAGACTTTCAATATCACAGGTTGCTCCCAGAGAAAAACTCTTCGTTTGACCTCCCTTGAGAGGCCCGAAAATGGCCGTATACAACATAGACCAGAGCATGACGAAAAAAGGTGCTGGATCGCGTGCGTCCCAGGAATCATCCTTGAGTTTCTTTCTGCTTTTGAAGAAACCTTTCAGATTACCGAACTTCCCTTTGAAAAGCGTGCTGAAAAACCAGCCAATCTCCATGGCGGTCGTATAGGTTCCGTTTCCAGTTTCCAAAGGAGAGAGTTGGGGCGCCTCGTTTTTGATCACCAAATCTATGTAGGCGCTTACCATATCTAATCCAGAAGTGTACGCCACCAGCAACCCGGGACTCATTCTGGGATTGACGTCAACAAGATAATACCCATTGCTATCTCTCTCATGTAGGAAATCCATTGATATGAACCCTGAATAGTTGAGATCACTGACTATCTTCTTCACATTGCCAAGCACTTCTTCACATTCAATAGAGATTCTGCAAGTGCCTATTCCGCCTGATTCAGGATACTCTCTCAAATTGTGATAGATGACGTTCGCTATTACTTGGCCATTGTAAGCTAAGCCCGTTGTACATATTTGGTAGGGATGTTTCCATTCCTGGACAAGATACTTGTCACCATCAAGGTCCTTCGAATACTTAGTGAATTCATCCTTGGAGTTGACTTTTGAAATACCTTCAGCAGAGCGAAGATTTCTAGGTTTTATCACTATCGGAAAGCTACTGTCGGTAGGTTCGAAATTCTTCAGAAGCATCGTCCCGGGAACGCTTATCCCTAGAGACCTGGCGTAATTTGTCATGAGAAATTTGTCGTGTAGGAGCCTAATATGCTCATAAGAAGGAACAATAATCTTAACTCGCCCCTCCAGCAAATCTGAATGCTTGCTCAAAACAAAGCCCTCTTCAAAGGTTGGAAATAAGACGCCAATTTCCATTTCCTCTATCTTCTCCATAAGGCAACGAACGAAAGCTCTGCCATTCTCGCTTACCGAAGGATATATAAACTTACCTTTTAGATACCTTGAATACAGCCCCCCACTTAGCTTTTTGCTGTCGGCGGCGAATACTTCATAACCACCTTGAGCCAGAAGCCTTATGGTATTGATTGCGTACCACATTCTCGCACCAGTTACTAAAACCCTCAACCTTCATACCTCCCGCCAGGCGAATTGAAGACAGGATTTTCTCATAACCATATTAAGCTAAAAAGGTAACAGTCATATTGTCCGCCGCATTTCACTGATCCTGCTTCTCCAGTCCTTATGCCTTCTGACATAACGTTTTGGAGCAAGCGTATTGATTAATTCCAATCCAGCGTGACTCAATATGCAAATCCATTTACATAACAAATACGATTTGGTTTCTTTGAGAATAAATTGTATAATATCTCTGAAAGGTTGCCGGTTGACTTCAGTCACAATGTATTCACAATGCACTCGATGACATAGTACAGTTAGCCGCAATCCGGACAACTCCTCGTTTCGTAGCAATTCCCCCTTCGATTCCTGACGCCAGTCAGGAATCCTTTTTTCGAAGATCATTTTTTTCTTCCTGGACAGTGAAAAGGCCGCCCAAGGGCGGCCTCGATTGCTACTATGACTACCTAAGCCTTTCTATTAGTAATGAAATTGACTCTGCGGCTTCTTGAGGTACTCTGTCGAAACCCCCTCTCTCCACTTCTCTGGAGCGAAGGAAGTTCAATCTGTCAACCAGTCTGTCCCTAACGAGCTTCTTGTAATCTGCGTCAGATAAATCGGGCTGAAAACCCTCGATTTCCATTACTTCAAGCTCCTGGAAGGGTTCCCAGGGAACGAATTCAGCGCGATTCTCCACAATTGACTCCAGAATTCGGAGTGTAAGTTCTTTCGGAACCTTAATTTGACCGAAGTGTCCTGTATTGAATATGTAACATTCGATGTTTCTTTTGGCGAATAATTCAAGGTAACGGTTAAAATCGTCAGATAGTGGATATGTTCTAAACGGATTGGCATATGGCTCAATAACAAGTGCATCGGGATCAACTCCCGGCGCCAACCGCTCGGCAGAGGTTCTCTTTGTTGCTAGAGTAGCACCCATGGCCGATGCTAGAACAGGATCTTCAACCTTGAGCACAGGAGGAATTGATGGGTCCTTCATCAACCAGATAATGGCGTCCACAGGCTCGGCGAACTTGTCTACTCTATTTGGGGACCAGAGCTTTGATTTGATTGCCCGTCCATTACCATTACGAAGATCTTCAGTCACAATAACGACTCTTCCCTCATCATCCTGGGTAGCCCCGACATTCTGAACAGACAGAAGGAATTTGTTGTCTTCGCTGCTCAAAGGATAATCCGAAGTCTTGTCAAAGTAGGAAGGCTCCAACGCCACGGAGGACCCATTGGAAGAAGATATCACGAACGCATCGTCATGTAATACCGTCACGTCATACTTTTCTCCATGTTTGGCATGCGTCAGTGTGGATTTTCCAGATCCGGAGAGGCCAAAAAATCCCACGACGAATTTTCTATCCTTCAGATTGTACCTCTTCTGCCCACCGTGGCAAGCAGCGAAACCCTGTCTGTTGGCGCATCCCCACGCTAAGGTAAGCGTTCCTTTCTTGAATTCACCAAAGTATCTCATCCCAAGAATAGCTGCGCAATTGTGCTCCGGATCGAAGAATGAAAGACCCAGTGGGTGGTCGGGATGTTGCCAATCCGGATCTGAAAAAACAAAGATGTCTCCTTCATTTTCACATCTTTCCGAAGACTCATACATTTCATTGTAGAGCTCGTTGATTGGCTGAAAGTTTAACAACCAGTTGTAGATTAAGTTCTCATGAGTCTCGGGAGCAAGTAGATGAGCCTTGACCATGAAATCTCTGTCGAGCCCAATATAAGCCTGCGCATGATACATCTTCTGTCTTCTGGTGTTGTAGATCGCTTCTCTAATCTTAGCTCCATATTCTGCTTCGTTTACTCCAGGCTCTCCAATGATTCTTCTCGCGGATGCGCATCTTCCCGTCACGGCGCCATCGTTGAAGAGAAGTACTTTTGAATCGGATTCAAGACCGATTTTCTCAGGTCTGTGAACTGGAAGATCTGTAACTATAGTACCCGGAGATCCTTTAGCCAGCTTGTATGCTTCACTTGGTGAGAAGACCGGCACAACGTTATTTCCGTAGAAAGCAGTTTCTATTGTTACCCTAGCCATTGAGAAGAGGGGATTGTTTCTTCCAATTCTGCCCCTCATGAATCTGGACCCTGTTGACATTCTTCACCTCCAAAAAAAACCCAAAAAGATTAGCAGATTCTAAGGCAGAAGATTTCTCTACCGCAAGAATTAGAAAAGTTCGCATAATCCACATAGATTGTGCGAATTACGATTAATCTATCATTTTCGACCAAGAACCGGGAATTCGGGATAAGACTCTTTACGAAAAATACTGTAGAGTTATTATGGGTTAAGATAACCAATCAGCGAGCCGCCCTTCTTGAACTCACAACGCTGCTTTTCACAAAGCTGATTTTCGGCTTTTCAAGTCTTCCTCTTTAGAGAAAAGCTCAGCGATTTTCACAATTACCCTTACTGTCTTATCCATTGAACTTGTGGGGATGTATTCATATCTTCCATGAAAATTATGGCCCCCAGTGAAGATATTTGGTGTCGGAAGTCCCATGAAAGAAAGGCGAGCTCCGTCTGTCCCTCCTCTTACAGGCTCTATTCTTGGCTCTATTGAGAGACTCTCCATGGCCTTCTGGGCAATTTCTACCACGATCATCTCTTCTTCGATCTTCTCTTTCATATTGTAATAAGAGTCTTTCATATTCAAAGCGACGGTATCTTCTCCGTATTTTGAGTTAAGGAAAGCTGCTATCTCTGCTATCAATCTCTTCTTTCTTTCGAACTTTTCTTTCGAATGATCCCGGATTATGTACTTGAGGATTGCTTCCTCCACAGATCCTTTCATGCTTCCCAAATGAAAGAACCCTTCCCGATCCTCGGTAACAGCCGGTACTTCGTTTGAAGGCAGCATGCCGTTGAACTCGCATGCAATCAGAAGGGAATTCTTCATCCTGCCTTTTGCGTTTCCAGGATGAATATTTAATCCTTTGACAACAACTTCGGCGCTGGCTGCATTGAATGTCTCGTACTGAAGCTCTCCAAGAGCCCCTCCATCAACGGTATAAGCGTAATCGGCTCCAAATTCCTCTATACTGAAATGCTCTGTTCCTTTTCCAACCTCCTCATCCGGAGTGAACGCAATTCTTATCTTGCCATGCTTGATTTGAGGATTTGAGATCAAGTACTCCATGGCAGTTATGATTTCAGCGACCCCCGCCTTATCATCGGCTCCAAGCAGAGTGGTTCCATCCGTAACAATGAGCCTCTCCCCGACGTAGTTATACATCTCCGGATAGAGTTCAGGATCAATATAGATGTTTTTCTCCTCGTTGATCAGTATCTTTCCTCCTTGATAGTCAATTATCGAAGGTTTGATCTCCTTTCCGCTCATATCGGGGCTGGTATCCATGTGGGCTATAAATCCGACAACAGGTATGTCGGATTCGATATTTGATGGCAAGGTCCCCAACACATACCCATAATCATCCAGAACAACTTCTTTCAATCCTATTGACTCCATCTCTGCTTTGAGAATTCTGGCAAGTTCCAGTTGAGTATTCGTCGAAGGGAATGTCTTGGATTCGAAACTGGAAGTAGTTTCTACAGACACATACTCCAGGAATCTCTTAATCAGTCTTTCCATCATTATTCTCCTTTCTCTGTCTTGACTTGTTCTTATGTATGAGAACTTCTAGCAACTCTCTCGGTCTTGCCGCAAATCTATTTGCTAAGACGGCAGCAGAATTGAAGACCATTCCAGATACAGATACCACTTTTCTAGTCTTAACTCTCTTTAAGAATATCAGAGAGATTCCTCTAAGAACGAAGGTAGCAAGAAAAAGGATCTGAATTCCAAAGAATTGGTGTCCATTGAAAGTCCAGCTATATCTGTTCAAATATGATGCCAGGAATCCTCCCACAAGTGATCCGGCAAGAGCGGAAGTTCCATTAGCAAACGAGAGCAATGCATAGTAAGACTGCACATCCACTCCTCTGAGCAACTCAAGCATGGTAGTAAATAGACAAAGGTTTATGGCACTCCAAGAAGCAGTCCCAATAAACGTGTCGACGTATAAGAGGTATACCGTTCCGCTATCCATGAACAACCACAGCAAGGTTTTCAGAAAGGCTCCAAAAACGCCGAATTCTAAAACTGCCTGTCCCCCGATCCTATCAGCCAGCTTTCCCCACAGTAAATAGAATAACATCGTCAGAAGCGAACTAAAAACGTTGAGTAAACTAAGAAAGGAATAGTCCAGCTTCATATTTACCAGCTCATGATAAGCGAAAAACGGTGAAGTGATTGCTATCGAGAAACTCCAGAAAGAATAAAAACGCAGATATGGCATGAACTTCTTATCTCCCGCAACGACCTTGAATAAGCCTCTTCCATAGCTTATTTCATGCGGAGGATCGTAATGGAAACCCAGCAATAACAAGCTTATCACCGCGCTGATAACTCCAAGAGTAGTGATGGCTAGAAATCCCGTTTTTCCAGGAACTGAATCAAGAATAAATGAGTAGAGAAGTGTTATAAGCATATTAGTAATTGTGAATGTCACGTTTCTCATGCTGAAAAACTTGGCAGAGCCCGTAGAGGGGACAACATCTCTAATGATAGATACCCAGAAATTGCCCGCAAGACTTGCAGAAAGCGAAAAGAAAGAAAGAATGACCAGTAAGAGAGATTGTCTGTTTATTCCTAGAGCAAGTGTGACTGGAATGAATGCAGTAGATAATCTTCCTGCAGAAGCACAAATCATCATTGCTCGCTTTCTGCTTCCCGCAGCTCTCAAAATCGAAGGAGCAATAAGCTGGACAAACTGTGAGACAGATGGAAGAACTCCGATCAAAGCGATAACCGGTTCAGAGGCTCCAAATTCGAGAGCAAGCCCGGTCCCAAGGAAGCCCTGAGTAATCAAGAAGAAACCATTATAGATAGCACCCTCAAAAACCGAGAGGACCCTCGTCTTACCGTTTTTATCCAATTAATACATCTCCGGCTATGAGCATATTGGAACAGGTATTTTCCATTTGCACAGGTTCAAGAAAAAACGTCTACCAGAAAAGGTTTTATTCGGCAAGAATCAATTTTGGAATCAACAGGATTTCAAGTTAACGAAATGTTTACAACCAAAAGCCGACAATTCCGCTCCCCTATATTGACAAACCCGACTTCTTTGGGTAGAATTAAATCAAGTAGATAAGAAACCCTGAAAACCCCAAAAGCTCAAATGGTCATTAAAAAAGACAAAGCACATGAATACCAATATGCAAGTCCCCCATTACCCCCCAAGTATGGATGAAGGACAGGCATGTTGAAACCCCCTGGAATATCCCGATTTAAGCCGCCATTATGGCGGCTATTTTTTTTACTCAAAGATTGCAGCAACACCAATCAAGCCGGGGCCTGTGTGACAAACAAGTGATTGGGAGATCTGACCCGTGATAATTTCACTTATTCCTGCTGCTTCAATCTCGTCTACGGCCATCTTGAAAAACTCTCTAGTCTTCTCACTTTTGTCCGATGTATAAGCGGCAATGTGAAGCAATTTTCTGCCCTCAATGAAATGCAGGAGCTTCTTTACCGAAGCCTTAACGGCTCTCTTCATTCCTCTTTCTTTTGAAACGCTGTGATAGATCCCATCTTCGCCAACGGTTATTACAGGCTTCAGATCGAGAAAATCCCCGATTGTTGCGGTAACCTTTCCAATTCGTCCTCCGGCCTTAAGAAACTTTAGAACGGGTATGCAGAAGAAGACCTTGGATTTACTCACAGAATCGCGGATTTCTCTCACTACCTCTTCAAAGGCCACCCCTCGCCGGACCATATCTATCCCCTTCATAGCAAGCAGTCCTGAACCAATCGAGATGTTCTTTGAGTCTACTACCTCAACTCTTACGTCGGAGTACTTCTCAGAGAAGTCTCTGACAAAAGTCTTCACTTGATCGAGAGTCCCGCTTAATCCACTTGAGATTCCGATGTATAGGAACTCCCTGAATCCCTTTTCGTAAAGGCTGTCAAAAGCCTCTCCGATTTCCGACTGCCTTGGAAGTGATGTCTTTGGAAACTTGGCTTCCATGTACTGAAGAAGATCTGAAGCGGTGATATCAATGTTGTCTCTATATTCCTTACCATCGAGGATTATCTTCAATGGAATGACTCTTACGTAATCACTTGCTTTCATTGATTCTGGAAGATCACATCCGGAATCGACTATGACTCCAATCATTTGGCAAACCCCCTGTCAAAAAGGTCTCTCTTGCGCTTTCATAAGACCTCTGTTTTCGCCAATCCGTTCAGGATGGCTTCCTATGGCCAACAAATCGACAACCCGACAACTCTCACTATCCATTTGAAATCTGTTTCACAGTGTTCCAATAAAATCCCTGTAGTATTCGAAGCTTTTCTTTGGAATACGTTTCAGATCATTATCATAATCTACATACACCAGTCCAAACCTCTTCGAAAAACCACGCGCCCATTCAAAATTATCCATCAAGGTCCAGACAAAATAACCTCTCAAATCCACTCCTCCCTTTATTGAATTAAGAGCAGCGGAGAAATGTTGTCTCAGATACTCAATTCTACAATGATCTTCAACGGAGCCGCTTAATAACTTGTCTTCGCACGCAATACCGTTCTCGGTAATGTATATCGGTTTCTTTCCGTACTCCTTGTAGGCCTTGAAAAGAAAACCTTCAAGGCCCTCCGGATAGATCTCCCAGCCCATCTCGCTCTTCGGCAGTTCTCCTTGAACGACTTCGGCGCCAAGTATGCTTGATTTATCTCTTCTAACCAGGTTTCTTGTGTAATAGTTTATTCCCCAAAAGTCGAAGGGGACGGAGATGATCTCCGTATCTCCACTTTGGATAACTGGCGCCAGTCCTGCATTTTCAAAGATCGCAAAGAGTTCTGAGGGATATTCACCAGTTAGCGGAGTTTTGAAGAACCAACCGTTAATGAATTGATCATAGATTCTTGCGGCACTAAGATCTTCTTCTGAATCCGTCACAGGCTCAACAAACGTAGAAACATTTGTAAGACCGATCAGGCCATCTTTGATATCTTCTCTAAAACGCCTCACTGCTTCACCATGAGAAAGCAAGAGATTGTGAGCGACAGAAAGTGAGAGTTTCAGGTCTCTCTTTCCAGGAGCGTGTTCTCCCCAAAGATAGCTCACGTGAGAAGAGCAGTAAGGTTCATTCAAAGTGATCCAATATTTTACTCTGTCACCCAATCTGTAAAACATCATGCTTGAGTAATCGGCAAAATAGTGACTGATATCTCTGCACTCCCATCCTCCGAATCTCGCCTGCAAGTCTAGAGGAAGATCCCAGTGATACAGAGTGACAACAGGTTGTATCTCTCTTTCCAAAAGCTCATCGACCAGTTTATCGTAGAAATCAATACCCTTTTGATTTGTCGGACCACGCCCCTTTGGAAGTACCCTCGGCCAGGATATGGAAAATCGATAAGAATTCAGTCCAAGTGCAGTCATTAGATCGATATCTTCTGTGAATCTATGATAATGATCACAAGCAACGTCGCCACTCTCCCCGAAATCTATCCTTCCAGGCTTGTGAGAAAAATCCGACCAAATTGAAGGACCTTTACCTTCTTCAAGATCGGCTCCTTCTATCTGATAAGCTGCCGTTGCAACACCCCACAAAAAGTCCTCAGGAAAACCCGCTGCCAAAGTATTTCCCTCCTCAGTTCATCTCATCAGACAAATCCTAACATACTGTTGCAGTAATCAAGTTTAACTGGAAAGTCCCGAAAGGAAACCCGAAAACCTTTTCGTTCTGATAAAAAGTGCACGCGTTGTATTAATATTGTATGTGATGAAGCGGTTCCGAATCCATAGTGTTTTTCGATTCTCCGCGCTCTAGAGATGACTAAAATTTGGGAGGCAGCAGCGATGAATTTGCTATCGAATTTTTTGATCCCCGCGGGAAATCTTATTATGTTTGCAATAGGTGGAGTTCTGATATTTCTGGCAATAAAGAAGCAATATGAACCGATGTTGCTTTTGCCGATAGGCTTCGGAGCAATTCTCACAAATATCCCGGGATCATCGGCTATCGGAGAGCACGGTGTCCTTACAATTCTCTATGAAGCCGGAATAGCAAATGAATTATTCCCTGCCTTGATTTTCATCGGAATAGGAGCGATGATAGACTTCGGACCTCTCCTGCAAAAACCCGTGATGTTCTTTTACGGAGCAGCGGCACAGCTAGGAATCTTTCTTACGATAATCGTAGCAGCCCTACTTGGATTCGATATCAGAGAGGCAATTTCGATCGGTATCATTGGCACTGCGGACGGCCCCACATCCATATATGTCGCAAGTAGACTTGCCATTCACATGCTCGGTCCTATTTCTGTCGCCGCGTACTCGTACATGGCTCTGGTGCCTGTAGTCCAGCCACCAATTATCAAGTTGCTTACTACGAAAGAAGAGAGAAGAATCAGAATGGATAATAGAACCGAGAAGGTTCCCAAGTACGTTAGGATACTGTTTCCAATACTCGTTACCCTTCTGGCCGGAATTATCGCTCCGGTTAGTGTTGCACTGATCGGAATGCTCATGTTCGGGAATTTGATAAGAGAATCCGGGGTCCTGAACAAACTTAGTAACGCTGCACAGAATGAGCTTTCCAACATCATCACTCTTTTTTTGGGAATCGCTATTGGCTCAACAATGACGGCAAGCGCGTTTCTAAATCAAAGGACTCTGCTGATTCTTCTCATGGGGCTTATCGCTTTCATACTCGATACCATGGGCGGAATTCTCTTTGCAAAAACATTCAACCTATTTAGAAAACAGAAAATTAACCCCATGATAGGCGCAGCTGGAATATCTGCCTTTCCGATGTCTGCCAGGGTTGTTCACAGGATGGGGCTTGAAGAAGATCCAAATAACTTCCTGATAATGTATGCGACTGGCGCAAACGTTGCCGGACAGATTGGTTCTGTTCTGGCTGGCAGTATAGTACTGGCACTTTTTCTGTGAGTGAAAGGAGCTTGAACTATGAGCGAAGCCGTTTCAAAGAGCATAATGATTTTTCTTGAAGGTTATCCAACAACCTTTCTGGCTACGATCGCTTTCTTTATAATGATAAAATTGCTTATGAAGTCTGCCTCAAAAAGGAATGAGGAGTAGGTTTCTCTGTTGCGATAATCGACTGAAAGACTTCAATAACCTTCAGTGAGGAGATTACAGTGATTGAAGGGAAGAGTGGCAGTTATCCAATCCTTTCCGAAATCTTGAGGGAATACGATGCTTCTTCTGACAGAGTTGAGAATTTCGTCAATTCAAAGCAAGGCTTCTTCTTCATGTTTGGTGCTAAGAAAGTCGAGGGGAGCAGAGGCCCTTACTATGATTGTATGGTTGGAGATTCAAAGAATAGGAAGGAAGCAAAAGCATGGATTAGCGAGTCGGGATGCCTGGAACCGGTTGTTGGTACAGTGGCTCTTGCGGACTATCTGGTAGATGATAGATTCGGACTAAGTATAAAAATCAAAAGGATCTTCTCAATAGAGGAGATGAAGAGCTACAGTTATGATTCGATTTCGCAGTTACTGCCCATCGTTGAAGACATCGAAGGAATCAAGTCTGAAGTTTCGGCGCTGATAGAGTCAGTAAAGGACAAATATATGAAAGCTCTTGCAAAGCGGCTCATTTCGGATGACGGGGTCTGCCCAGGTTTCTTCGAAGCTCCGGCGGCAAAGATGTATCATCATGCCAGAATCGGCGGGCTTGCACAACATAGCCTATCTGTGGTCAGATATGCGCTTGCATTGACAGAGGTATCAGATTCGAGGGCAAACATCGACAGAGATCTCGTTGTCACTGGTGGACTCTTTCATGACATTGGAAAGGTAAAAACCTATACCACTGAAGCTTTCGAGTTTGATTACTCCGATAACGGTTACCTGGAAGAACATATCTCCATTGGAGCAAGACTGATTGATATGGTAATTTCCAATGTCGAAGGCTTCCCAGAAGAAACCAGAAGGAAGTTGATTCACATAGTGCTCAGTCATCATGGTGAAGTGCAGTTCGGTTCACCGGTAACGCCGAAGACCCGCGAATCAATAATCATTTGGCTCTGTGACAATCTAGACTCAAGACTAGACAATTTTGAAACTCATGCTTTGATGACTTCAGTCGAAAGCAAGTGGACAGACTTCTCGAAGATGTTCCAAAGCAGACTCTACCTGGGTGAACGTAAAAAAAACGATTGAGATGAAGAACTGGATAATCGCATTGAGGATATCTGAATCGATTTGATCTTTTTGCCAATGCCTTACGATTCGGCGCTTACAAATATGAAAATAACGAAAGGGTGATTTGATGAAAAGCTTTGCCATCATTGTGCTTCTCATTTTGGCATCGATTGTTTTAGTAGGCAGCGAACTCAATCTCTACTTTGGAAATCCCCATTCCCACACCTCTTATTCAGACGGCACGGGTTTCCCGGAAGAAGCCTACTCATTCGCCAAAGAAGTACCCGATCTTGACTTTCTTGCAATTACCGATCATGCCTACTATTTTGCCCAGAAACTTCCGGACGGGAGGGACAAATTGACTGCAACAAAAGAGGCTGCGAAGGAAGCCTCATCCAAGTACTTTGCTGCATTAGCGGGTTTTGAGTGGACAGCAACCGGTACCGGACATATAAACGTGTACGGCACAAGTGACTGGACCGATAGAGTTAAGTCGGATCTTTGGGACCTGTATCACTGGATAATAGAGCGCGGCGCAGTCGGCCAGTTCAACCATCCAGTCAGAGATTTCGGAGACAATTTCAAGGAGTTCCAGTATTCCCCAGAAGCAGATCTCTATATGAATCTGATTGAAGTTGGCAACGGAAACTGGTGGGAAAACGACACAATTATCGATGAGATGTTCTCAGCCTACATTGATGCACTGGGAAAGGGATGGCATATTGGTGCGGCCCTGGGTCAGGACAATCACAAACCCAACTGGGGAGGAGCAAACGATTCAAGAACAGCCGTTTATGCTACTGATCTAGTCGAAGAAGCCATACTGGAAGCATTTATGAAAAGAAGAACATATGCAACAGAAGATAAGAACATTAAGATTCGCTTCTCCACTGAAGAAGCGTTCATGGGAGATATTGTTTACGACGTCGATCAAGTGGAGTTGAGGATTTCAATCGAAGACACCGATCACGATCCTCTGGATACAGTGAAGATTTATTCTCGGGATGGTCTATTTGCAAACTTCCTGGTCGATAGCTATGAGCTAGATCTCAGGATCAGAGCGAACATTGAAACCGGATTCCAGTATTTCTTCATTTACGTAAAGGGAAGCGACGGCGAGGAAGCAGTATCTTCGCCCATTTGGGTTCAAAGATCAAACCCTGTGCACCTCTACAATCCCAGGGCTTATCCAGAAAGCGTTAGGCCAGGAGAAAGCCTAACACTCTCTTTTCAAATCTCGAACCTTTCAACCGAAGAAGCTTCCTCAATGCTTCAAATAACCAATCTCAGCGGCGATATATATAGTGAGATAGTCATTCTGGAGGAATTCGAATCCAAGATTGTAAATCTGCAGCACACAGTAGAAGCGCACGATGGAGTCATCTCCTTCTTTCTCGATTCCGTACCATACTCAAGCATCAAACTTAACATTAGGAGCGAAGATTCTTTGAATGTTTTACTTGATAGGAGTCACGTCAACTATGCCAGCGATAGTAGAGGCAAATTGGAGGCGGTTCTTGAGGGAAGTGGTCACAAGTATTCGACTGCCGAAAGGATTTTTAAGGAAGGTGAATTGAATACAATCGATGTTCTAATAATTCCACTGCCCGGAGCCGGCGGAAGTTTTGAACGACTGAAGATGCTCATGCCGCAACAGGCCGAGATAATCAAACAGTTTGTTTTTAACGGGGGAACACTCATCATAACTGGAAGCGGCGACGAAATCGGCAGTGATGTTATAGCCACTTACAACAAGCTTATCAAAGAAATGGGATTTTCCAACAGGTACGAGGCTACAATAACAAGCGAAGAAACTGAACTAGATGGAATTTTTTTCGATGGACTATCAAAACTGCAGGGAGAGTCAACAGATCATGAATACGGAAAGGGCAGGGTTTTCCTATTCCCCGGGGATCCTTTTACTGACGATGTAATAGATCACAACAGCGAGCTTATCTCCCGACTTTTCAGATAAGGATCTTCCCTTATCCCTTTTCGCTTGCTGTCGTTCCGGAAGAATTGAAGTACTTTTTCGAGTCCACGAAGTTTTTCACCATTCTAGGATTCATGATTCGCAGCTTTATCAATAATTATTTAGCATATGACAAAATAAGGTTGTCAAAATTAAGATTGACTTTAGAAAACCTTAGACAAAATGCTTTGAATTGCTCTTTCATTGTGCTATAATTTTCCAGCGATAGAGACTTATTTGGAAGGAGGCATAGTTTGATGACCATTAGAATGAGAGTTCCGGCAACCGTTTATCTTAACCGGGTATCCGGTGATGCCGTTCTGTGCCACGCCTTCTTCCGTCGTATGAGGTATAAGATCGTATAACGATAAGGAAGTATGAAGGACCGTGGCGAGTAGAAGCCACGGTCCTTTTTTTTGGCTGCCGGGAGGTGAAGAAAGTGCTTGAAAGAGTATCTTGTGAAAGGAATACGAGAAATCAAGGAGAAGAGTTGGAGACACAGAAAGAGAGGAGAACTGGGCACGACAACCACTGAAAGGCTCGATCACTATTAGGGGCCATGTTCTCCTGAAGATCAAGGGGGTAAATTATGTATATAGTAATAAGTTCGCCTAGGAAAAAGAGAGAAAACGACGTTGCAGCACTTCCACCCTTCATTTACAGACCGGAAAGTTTCATGGACTTCCCGAAGTGAAGCAGTTCACAGGAGGAGAATCATATCATGAAGAGATTACGAGGTTCAAAAAACGTTTTCATAGACGGACTAGTTGAAAGACAGAAAGTGGAGATCGAAAGCAAATTCAGCAGACCTCATTATCTTTAAGAAGGTGAGAAAATGGCAGACGCTTTGCTTGCCAATAATATTGTGAAGACTTTCAAGAAGAATCGAAAGGAAGTAAGAGCACTAAAAGGAGTCAATTTGAGAATAAAGGAAGGAGAGATATACGGTCTTCTCGGCCCAAACGGTTCGGGAAAGTCCACCTTCATTAGAATCGCCTCGACCCTATTGATACCCGATAGGGGAAGTATATCCATTTTCGGATTCGATTCGGTCAGCGATTCCGTGGCCATTCAAAGAATGATAAACAGGGTCTCAGTGGAGGCCAGCTTCTTCAGAAAGCTGTCTGCCGTGGAGAACCTCAGCTTTTCTGCAGGCCTTTACGGAATACCGAGACGTGAAGCTTTGAAAAAGATAAACAATCTGTCTGAGAAATTCGGCCTGGATCTCAAGAGGCTCAAGGATCCGCTCGAAGATTTCTCGAGAGGTATGCAGCAAAAAGTGGCAATCGTGAGAGCCTTCATGACAGAGCCAAGAATGCTCTTGCTTGACGAGCCAACCACAGGTCTCGATCCCAGAGCAAAGAGAGATGTGCAGAATCTGATTAGAGATGTCAAACAAACAATGAATACGACCATGCTTCTGACAACGCACGACATGGATGAAGCTGAGAAACTCTGCGATTACGTGGCTATCATTCATCTTGGAAGAATCGTTGCTTCGGGGCGACCGACCGAATTGAAAAAGCAGCTTCTTGGGAAGGTTGATAATCCAAGCTTTGAAGATGTTTTTCTGGAGTATACCGGTATGAGTATCGAGGAGGCCGAGTATCAGGAGGTAGAATCGGCATGAGTGGAAATACACTGGCCCGAGAGCTTCGCGCCTCTTGGGCCTTTATCGAACGCAATTTCAACTTCACAAAGAGGTACTGGAAATGGGAAGTTGTCTTCTTTGTCTACACTATGGCAAACTCGGTGACAATGGGTTTCATCGGAAAGGGAGTTGAGTCTTTTTCGGGAACTAAGCTTAACACAAGCTACTTGATCCTCTATATGTTGCTTGGTTCCATACTCTGGGGCTATCTCTCCATTCTCTTCGAAATAGTGGCCGAGACCGTCGCCTGGGAAAGATGGGAGGAGACAATCGAGTACACGTTTATGGCGCCTGTTAGGAGAGCTACTCACCTACTGAGTACTTGCGGCTATGCTATTCTCTACGGAATACTGAGAAGTGGACTCATTCTGCTCGTTGTTTCGGTCTTCTTTGATCTGGACCTGAGTAGTGCTAATCTCCTGTCAGCAGCTGGAATTCTTGCAGTATCAAGCTTCTCGTTTGTGGGATTGGGAATAGTCGCCGCAGTGTTGCCGTTGATTTCGCCGGAGAAGGGAGTGCAGGTAGTGCACATCTTTCAAGCCTTGCTTCTGATGTTCTCGGGAGTCTACTATGAAATCGACGTTCTGCCAGTTTGGATGCAACAGGTCGGCAAGCTGTCTCCGGCTACTTATGCACTTAGAGGCATGCGCGCATCGATTCTTGAAGGCAAAACCATCCCCGAGATGAGTAATGATGTTTGGCCCTTAATCTTTCTGGGCGCTCTTCTCCTGCCGTCGGGTCTTCTCTTCTTCAGAAGAATGGAATCATGGGCGAAGAGAAAAGGTGTGCTGAAGAGAAGCGGCTAATGGCAGTGGTGAAAAGATTCGTGGCAAAGATCACCTTAAGAAGGGCATCCAAAAGAAAGGGTGTCCTTCATCTTTAGAAGTGGGTCGTACTTTTCGAAGATATTTTTTTGCATCGGCAAAGTCAAATCTTAGTCCTGCAATGTCTTCAAGTCAAGCCAAATGGATGTCTTTTCTTAAAGACTAATCCTTTAGCCTCAATTTTCCTACAGCTTCCAGTCCAGAATTGGTGCCGGTACCTTCAAAGAGAAGTGTGCTGTCTTCGTGTATTTTAAGGTGAATCTCGGATGTCAGCGACTCATCGATCTTACCACTCATACTACCCTGCACCGGCGAAATAAGCTGAGCGCCAGAAGTCTTCCTGGCATCCACGTGTATCGTAAATTCTCTCTGCCTCAGCTCAACTGCAATCCTGTCGCCCGATGAATCAACTCTGATGATTTTTGCTCCCTTGTAGGTAGCGAATCTGTAAAGCTCTCCTTTATAAAGAAAGGCACACAGACAACCAGTAAAACTTCTCCCCAACCAAGGAATAGTTGCTACGGATAACATGAACGACGTCCCGTCATGATCGAAGTTGTTAGTCTGCATCCAGACCCATGCTTCCGGAAAGGATCTTCCCCAATCCTTCTCTATATAACCCTTTCCTCCATATAGATCTATTACTTCTCCATTCACTTCAACTTCTCCCTCGAGAGAATGATCCATGCTGACGACACCATGATAGCACTCCATGAAAGGCACAAATGAAAACGGCCCCATAATTCCCGGGGAGTAGAATCTGACGGGCCAAAGGTAAGGGTCTATTATCTTGATCTCTCCATCGATCTTGACTTTCTCATCCTTCATTTTGAGACTCACTCTTTCTGTTGAGAAATGATTATCTCCGATTTCGACGGAGAATCGCTTTGTGTCGGAATGAAAATCATCGAAGGGATAAATGAAATTTCCGGATTCATTTCTGCTGCCTGAAAGGAACTGGATGAAAGAATGCGACTCGTTTTTTGAGGAAGCTGTTGAGACGCCGGGAATCACTGCAAAGGACTTTTGCTTTCTCTTGTCAACAAACTTGAAATACCACCCCTCAAAGAAGCGCTTCTTCAGAGAATTGCCATGATACAGATAAGAATTGAACAGCGCACCGATACTCATAAGCCACCTCCCTGAGAGTATTTTACCTTTGACCGCGATCAATGCGTCAGTTTAGCTAGTGTACACCTTCTTCTGGACAATTGAATGTTAAGATTGATTATCATTAAGCAATTCACTCGCAGTGCGTTAAGGCAATCTGAAATAGATATCAACTGCCTCTTCTGCTGTGTTCTCTTAAGCCTGACAGCTATTTTGGATGATGTTGGTTCACTCGATGCAGTTCATCTTAACCAAAGGGGGTACGAAATGGGAAGCAAAGTTCATGTGAAGGTTGAGTTCGCGGGAGGCTTCTCCGGTACGGGAATAACAGATTCCGGCTACAAAGTGAAAATCGGTCCAGATGGCGCGGTACCTTACGACCTGCTGCTATTGAGTCTGGTATCGTGCTTACATGCTACATTTCTCGATATTCTAAACAAAAAGAAAATTGACTTCACTTCTGCAGATATTGAAGTATGGGGAGAAAAGAGAGAACAAGTCCCCACCACTCTCAAAATATGCGAGTTGAAGATCGGGATCAAGGGAGTAGATTTGTCTCACAGAAGTTCGGTCGAGAAGTCTTTCGAACTTGCAACAAAATACTGTTCAGTATACAAGACCGTCTCCAGCGTGGCAGAGATCGTCTGGGAAGTGAATTTTGACTGATAGGCGACAATCTTGTCGAGAGGTGGGATATTATGAAAAAAATGGGTGAGATGCTCTCGTCTTCAAACAGCGGTTCAGAAATCATGATGGGAAACACCGCGGTTGTGAGAGCAATGCTGGAAGCGGGAGTCAGGGCGGCAACTTCATATCCCGGCTCTCCCACTCCAGAAATTGCAGCTGCAATAGCTTCGATTCCCGCGGAAAGAAATCCTATGTACTTCGAATTTTCAGTAAACGAGAAGGTTGCCACCGAAGTTGCCTTTGGAGCTTCTATAAATGGTCATCTTTCGTGTGTATTCTTCAAGAGCGTGGGACTAAACGTGGCCGCCGATACTTTCGTTCAACTCTCTTTGATGGAACTCATCGGAGGCATGGTCGTTGTGCTAGGTGATGATCCCGGAGCGAATTCATCCCAAAATGAACAGGACAATCGTCATATAGCTCATCTTTCCTACGTACCAGTTCTCGAACCCTCAACTCCTTCAGAAGCCTACTCGATGTTTCTCGAAGCGGCGAAACTTTCGCAACAGATGCATATGCCTATTATAGTTAGGCTTTCAACTCACGTGTGCCATGCCAAAGAAAGGGTATATTTTGGAAAGCTGAATCCTCATGACCGAGATAATAGGCCGAAATTCAAAATTGAAAATGGGCCGTATATTCCAATTACTGCCGATGCTCTGAAAATGAAACGAAGAGCACTAAAAAAACTCGAAGAATTCCGAAGAATCGCTCAAGATTCTTATTTAAACAGAGTCATAGAAGGAACTGACACTTCAAGAGGAATAATAACAGCTGGTGCTCCCTACCTATCGCTTCTAGATGTCATCGGCTCGACGGATTCACGGCCCGACATCCTCAAATTAGGAATTGTTCACCCGCTTCCAGAAAGGGAAATTGTCGATTTTCTCTCTTCTCACGAAGAGGTCAAAATACTTGAAGAGCTTGACAATATAATCGAGAAAGAAGCCAAAGCCCTCGCCTATGACAACAAGCTGAAGACCAAAATCATCGGGAAGCTGGACCTTGAAGATTGGATCGGAGAATACACTCCTGATAAGGTTGAAGAAGTCCTGTCAAAAACCTGGCGAGATCTTGTTGAACCTTCCAAACCAAAAATTGAAGGAGTTGAACTGGCGCCAAGACCGGCACAGATGTGCCCGGGTTGCGGCCACAGATCGGCATTCCATTCAATAAAGAAGGCACTGAAAGACTCTGACATCACAGTGGCAGATATCGGATGTCACACACTTGGTTACCTGGAACCTTACAGAATGGGCCAAGTGCTACTCTGCATGGGTCATTCAAGCGGCACGGCTTCCGGTCTTTCCCTGTTCAACAACTCCAGAAGAGTTGTGGCTTTTCTCGGAGATTCAACTTTCTTCCACGCAGGATTGCCGGGCATAATCAACGCCGTTTTCAACAAGCACAATTTCACGCTGATAATTATGGAGAATGGCACAACAGCCATGACGGGCCATCAAGATCATCCGGCTGTCGGTCGCAATTTTAGAGAAGTGACTCAGAAAATCCCTGTAAGACAGGTTCTGGAGGGGCTTGGAGTAGAGAATATTCGGGAAGTCGATACTTACAACCAGTCAAAGTTAACTCAATACGTTGAAGAAGCTCTTGAAGAAGAGGGATTCAAAGTGATCATTGCAAAGCATCCCTGTATGCTGAAGTTTACAAGGGAACTTCGGAGAAAGGGCCGACCTCTTCCGAACCCTGTCCGGGTAAGCGAGAAATGCAATCGAAAATACGTTTGCGTCAGTAACTTCGCATGCCCCAGCTACCAGATAACCGACGATGGCTCATCAATATGGGTTCAAAAAGATCTCTGCATCGGAGACAGATCGTGTATTCAGACGTGCCCTTCAGAAGCAATTGTCCCCGATGACAAGTGAAGGATGTGAGAGGATGGAGAAATTTGACATTTACATCACTGGAGTTGGTGGTCAGGGAATAGGATTGCTTAGCGAGGCATTGCTTAGAGCAGTTGATCACTCCGGACAAAGAGCTATAGGTGCCGATACCCATGGATTGGCACAGAGAGGTGGAATGGTTTCCTCTCACCTCAGAATCGGGAGTAGCGTTAACTCCGTTCTGATCATGAAGCATACTGCCGACATGGTAATAGCCCTTGAACGTCATGAGGCTCTTCGGGGTATGGTGAATTACTTGAAAGAAAAGGGAACTCTTGTATACTATGACACCGTCTGGCAGCCATTGGATGTGAGACTGAGAAAAGCTAGGGAGATCAAGAACGAGGATATCGAAAGAGAATCCGGCAAGAGAGACGTAAGGGTAATTCGGGAACTTGAAGAGGATTTGAAGGATGCTCGAATGCAAAATGTGGTGTTAATGGGAAGAATAGCCTGCGATGGTCTTATTCCCGGAGTTTCCGTTGATCACTACGAACGTTCTCTCTCGGACCTTATGGATGGAGATCTTCTGACGAAGAACCTTAAGCTTTTCAGAAGACTTTCTGGACGAGCGTAATTGAATATGGTTTTCGATGCTGCTGTAATCGGAGCCGCTGGAATCGACACAAACGTCTATCTATCCGGAAACGAGGTTGATTTCTCGGTAGAAACGAGTTTCGGGGAGAATCTAGACTGTATTGGGCAAGCCGGAGGATATTCATCACAAAGTCTCAGAAGACTCGGCCACAAAGTCTGTTTCATAGGTTTTGTGGGGAAGGACTATTATGGAGAACACATCCGGGAGGTCCTCTTCGATCAGGGTATCGATACCTCTCTGTTGGGAATCGATCCGCTGGGAACAAAGAGAAGCGTAAATCTTATGTACAGGGACGGGGGACGAAAGAATTTCTATGACGGAAAGGGATCTATGATCCTTGAAGTCGACACAGAAACCGTTGTATCCTATCTCTCTGGAACAAAGCTGGCTCACATCAACATCGTCAACTGGACCAGAGATCTCCTTAGGCCTCTAAAGAAGGCCGGGCTCACTCTGTCGATAGATATTCAAGATGTCATGGATCCAGACGATTCCTACAGAGAAGATTACGTTAGAGAGGCCGATGTACTGTTTTTTTCTTCAACAAACTTTAGCGACCCCTCCTTCCTAATCAAAAAATACCTCGGGATTCGAAGCGATAGAATCGTGATCTGTGGATTGGGAAGTAAAGGCTGTGTGGTGGGTAATGAGAAAGGAATCGAACATTTCGATCCTATTGAACTGGCCGAGCCAGTCGTTGACACAAATGGCGCAGGCGACAGTCTCGCAGCAGGGTTCCTGTCCAGTTATTTTCTCGAAGGGTATCCTATGAAAGAAGCTGTTTTAAGAGGTCAGATAGCGGCCCGGTACTGTTGCACAAAGAAAGGGGTATCTTCGGAACTGATAACAAAGGATCATCTTGATCTGCTTTTCGAAGAAAAAAGCAAAGCTTCGGAGCAATCGACGTGAATGCGCGGCAAAGATCTGTATCATATGACAAGCGAAAATGCCGGCTTTGCGCCGGCATTCTTTGACTCTATTCAGGTCTTACATCTGGAAAAATCAGAACATCCCTGCTGGGAGAGCTCTCGAAGAGAACCTCATTTGTTGTGTAATCAAGTACGACTACCCGGTGCAGACCTTCAAGATCTGTCTCGGTGAAGTATATGAAACTTCCTTCTATCTTCAAAGAAGGCACCGGAGCATCCATAAACAAAGCCCTGTCGGAGACTATTTTGTCTTCGCCCGTATTAGGATCAAAAACGTGGAGTGAATCGTATGAGAAATCCATGTACTCTTCAGGGTATTCGAAGTAGATGATCTTGTCATTATCTCCAAATCCAGCCCACAAAGCTGGGGCATCTGTGTCCAAGACAGACTCGTCTTCAAGTCTCACGATATTTCCATCATAATCGATTGCGTACATTTCTTCATCAGACAAGAAAACAAGATCATAGTAACTCTCGAGCGCTTCTATAACCTCTCCCGATTCCACATCTATTATCGAATAGACATCCCATCCAGTCGATACTGCAATTCTCGAACCATCCGGGGACCAGGCAACCGGAATCATTGAATACTCTGCAGGTAATGACCACAGGATACTCATATCGCTGTCTACCATAGAGATTGTCTCTCCCCAGGTATCCATAATCAAGAACCTGCTCCTGTCAGGCGAGAGCGAATAGACATCAAATCCATCAAATCTCGCCTTTCTCTCTCCTTCTACAAAAACTCCTTCCATGTTTTCGGAGATATAAACAAAGGTTCTGGCGTCCAAAAACTGCCCATAAATAGCGTTGGCTACATTGCCCTGAAGTACTCCTGCAATATCGTAGAACCCTATACTAATTTTTTCCATATCGAAATTTACCGAGTTGTATGAAATTACTGCCTCTTCCTCGGAAAGTATCTCTACCAATTTCTTAGGTTCAGGCACTCTCGAAATCCAGGAGAAGATCCACGGAAGTTCTTCATAGTTAACCATAAACTCCTGAATATTTGAGGTTAGAGACGCTTCATCATCAGCAAGAACGATGGCGCTGAATAATGCGCTTACATGCTCCGGAATATAGATATAGTAGATCAGGGACAACGCCTCATGAATATCCGATCCATCATCATAAGCTTTGCCCTGCAGAAACCAATCGACGGCATCGTCGTAGTGGCCGCCCTCCAGATCTAGAATTCCATTGAGGTAATAAAACATTGGCTCTGAATAGAGCAGTTCTGAGTTCTCGTTCAAAAGGCTTCTCGCCGTGGAAAAATCGTAGTCATCCAGCAGCCCGACAATATAAGGTATTAGGTAGTCTGTTTCTCCAAAGTCCTCCACCAGAATTCTCGATACTATCAACTGCAGTTCAGCTGGATAAAGCTCGGCAGATTCATCGTGCAGAAAGACATAGGTCTCGACTTGATCTCCTCCAAGCCTACCTACGGCTTCTCTAACAATATCTTCCGACAGGTTCCAGTTGCTGTTCAACGTTTTCAAGTAGAGCAAGAGCGAATCTCGTTTTGGTTCAAGTTCATATAGCCTTTCCGAAATTGCCTCGGCATAATCTGAATAGTAGTTATCGATAAGTTTCTCTATTGCTTCTTTTATCACTTGATACATGGGTTCGGGTATTTCAGCGATCGCTGACACAACCTCTTTCAAAGTTGTTCCATAACTCTCAAAATCATAGTCTTCATCATAGATTTTCAAGAGGGCCTGAAGGCTCTCGAAATCCAGAGGATTCTCTGCCAGCTTTGCCTTCAATTCTTCTACCTGCGCTATTCCAACCAAGGGAATTATTAGCAGCAAAATTACAAAGATTAATCTCTTCATGAAAACACCTCCTCCGCCAATTTTAACCCGGTCGTTGATGGCTAGCTACCATGAGGAAGTGTCTATTGTCGCGAAAACACAGAGCCTTTTACAGAGACACTAGCTCACTCCCAACGAAATGAATGAGTTCCGACAGGTGCTTCTCCGAGAAATCGAACTCTATTCCTGCGCTTTCAAATAACTCATCTAGGGGCCTTGAGTATCCCATAGAAAGAAACCTCTTATACTCTTCGATGGCTTTAGGACCCCGCTGCCTGTAATTCTTGTAGATCGCAAGTGCTCCAAGTTGAGCTATGCCATATTCAATGTAATAGAATGGGTTCGTAAATATGTGAGGCTGAAGGAGCCATCGAATTTCCTTCAAATCTTCCAGATCTGTCCACTCAACACCGGTGTTGAAACGATCAAAAATCTCCGCAAATTTCCTATCCCTTTCTTTAGAAGAGTGATCTGGATTCGTATATATCCACTGCTGGAAAGAGTCGACAACCATACACCAAGGCAGGAAACTCAAAGTGCCAGTTAACTCCTCCAGTCTGGCAATCCTAACCTCATCGGCCGAGTAATATTCATCCCAGTAATCCATCGTCAGAAGCTCCATCGACATTGAAGCAAGTTCAGCAGCTTCATGTGTTGCATGTCTGTAGGCAATCAACTTCTCATTAACGGTTGCAAATGAATGCATTGCGTGGCCCGATTCATGAAGTATAGTCCGTACATTTGCCGGCGTTCCCGTTGCATTCATAAAAATGAAGGGGGCACCGGTTTCGTCAAGCGGGTAATTGTAACCACCGGGAGCCTTCCCCTTTCGGTTTTCAAGATCAAGCAAACCATTTTCCTTCATCTTGAATAGATTTCTGCCGAACTCGGGGTCAACTTTCTCAAGAATTCTTATTGCCTTTTGAACAAATTCCTCCATCGTTCTGAAGGGTTTTAGTACTTTTCCAGAGGGCTCAACACTCAAGTCCCAGGGTCTCAACTTCTGCAGTCCAAGCTGTTTCCTTCTTTTTTCGTTGAGTTCAGCAACGAATGGTACAACAATTTTTTCCACCGATTCATGAAACCTAATGACATCGTCAACCGAGTAGACGAACCTGTTCTTCTTCAGGTGCATATAGTCCCTGTAACTTCTAAATCCCGCATTTTCGGCTTGTGGTACTCTGACCGCCAGAAGTCTGTCAAAGAGTTCTTCCAGATTCTTGTGCACTTCTTTCAACTTGCTCATGGAAAGCCGCCACGCTTCTTCCCTAACTGAACGGTCAGGCTCAAGTTGAAACTTAGAGAGCTGCGATAGAGTATACTCGTGATCTCTATAATTAACCGTTAGAGAACCAATAATGGCCGCATATTCAGAAGCCATCTTCTTCTCCTGAATCTCCAGGGCGAGATTCTCTTCTCTGAAGAGCTCCACGGTATTCGACACTATGGCATCGAAGTTTTCATATCTGTGGCTGTCGAGATCATTTCTGAAGGGGCTGGAATGATACTTATTCATTAATTTGATCTTGTAAGGCTCAGATCTTGAGTAGACCTCTGCGTAGAACCTTGAGTACTCGAGTCTCTTATCTTCGTTGTCCGCGAATCTAGTCATGTCTATGTATTTCCACGCGAGTTGCTCTTGAAGGATCATGAAGAGCTCACTCCAATAGTTGAGAAAATCCTCGAGCGAATCCCCGTCAGCAATTTCGAATTCTTCCAGTTTCTTCAACTCGCCCTCCAAATTCTCCCATACAGACAGATCAAGATCTTCAGCAATATATCTCCTTTTATGCTTTTCAATGGTGGATTCGGACATTTACTAACCTCCCGTCTCAAATATGTGTATTAAGTGTTAATTTAATTATACTATACACTGCTTAGCCGGCTGAGGAACAACCTCTATAAGTCAACTCCCTGGCAGTTTATGAAGCAGTTACTCGAAATTTCATTTGTGATGATAGACTTATGATTGAAGGAGGCATTGAATTGTCAAGAGTCGCAGTCGTAGGCGAACTGCTTATCGACCTTATATCTAGCAGCGTCGTGAAGGATCTTGGCGAAGCATCTTCTTTTGGAAGATTCTTCGCGGGTTCTCCGGGAAACCTTGTCTTGAATCTTAACGATCTTGGTGTAGATACAGCTCTTCTCTCAAGATTGGGTGACGATTTCTTTGGAAGAGCGTATTTGACACATCTGCGCTCCAGAGGCATCTACACCTCATTTGTCCAGCTGGACCCTCACGCTCATACTTCGGTTGTGTTTGTTTCGAAGTCACAATCGACTCCTCAGTTCATGGCAATTAGAGGGGCTGACTGTTTTCTCGAAGAACCTGAAGACATTCATAATTTTCTGAACAGTGTCGAATTCATTTATTTTACATCATGGCCGCTCTCAAGGAAGAGAACAAGAGCCGTCTGCATGAAATTGATCGCTCTTGCTTTGAAAATGGGAATTAAGATTGCATTCGATCCTAATTACAGAGAAGTGCTGTGGGAGACAAACCAAGACGGCAAATCCTTCATTAAAGAGTTTATGAGGTACTGCTTTATCGTCAAGCCTTCCGAAGATGACTCATATCACATTTTCGGCCCCGGGAAACCTTTGGATTACATTGGCAGATTCCATGAGGCCGGAGCAAGGAACGTTGTTCTGACTCTCGGCCACAAAGGCACGATTATATCTGACGGAAGAAGAATTGAAACACTTCCGCCTTGCGCTAGAAGAGTCGTAGACATCACAGGGGCAGGAGACGCTTTTTGGTCGGGTCTTCTCTTCGGATTGCTTAATGGAAAGGACGTATTCGAATCAGCTGTTTATGGGAACTACTGTGCGGCTTTCAGAATCGAACATGAGGGAAAAGATGTAATCTTGCCTTCTGTGGAAGCGCTGAAGGCAATTTTCGAGGCGGGTGATAATTGATGAGAGTTGCGTTTATAAATCCCCAGGGGAATTTCGACAGGAACGACAGTTACTGGACAACACATCCCGACTTTGGAGGTCAATTAGTCTATGTGAAGGAGATCGCGTCGGCCATGTCGGAAATGGGAATCAATTGTGACATTGTTACAAGGAGGATAGTCGATGATAGATGGCCGGAGTTTTCCGATGAATTCGATTCTTACCCGGGAAGAAACAACCTGAGAATCGTTCGAATCCCCTTCGGCCCCGAAGGCTTTTTGAGGAAAGAAGAACTCTGGCCCCATCTGGGTGAGTTCGCAAAAAGAATAAAAGAGTTCTACCATGCAGAACGCACACTACCGAATTTCGTAACAACTCATTACGGAGATGGTGGGCTGACTGGAGCAATGCTATTTAGGGAGACTGGAATTCCTTACTCCTTCACGGCTCACTCTCTTGGTGCTCAAAAACTTGATAAACTACTCCAAACTGGAGCAGACAGACTCCAGATCGAAAGAGAGTTCAACTTCTCCTTCAGAATCGCGGCCGAAAGAATTGCAATGAAGTATTCAGCAATCAACTTCGTTTCTACATCTATGGAGAGGTTTCAGCAGTACAGTCATAGACTCTACAGGGACTTCTCTGACGTTGGAAACGACTCAAGGTACTCTGTTGTTCCTCCAGGAGTCAATACAGATATATTTACTACGAACTCAACCGAACTAGATGGAATGATCGAAAGAAAATTCAGGAAAGCCGTCGAAAGGTTTTCAGATCTGTCCCGACTTCAACTTCCCATGATTATTGTGGCAAGCAGGCTTGAGCAAAAAAAGAATCACATTGGATTGGTAAGGGCATTCGCAAAAGACAGAGAATTGAACAGCACAAGCAACCTGGTAATTGTAACTCGCGGTCTGCACGATCCATACGAGGAATACAGTTCACTTGAAGAACCGGATCGCTCAGTGCTTAGAGAAATCATAGATCAGATATCGAGAAACGAAATAATGGACAGAGTCATCTTCATGGATATTGAGAACCAGCTTCAACTGGCCGCTCTATACAGAATTGGATCGAAGAGAAGATCGGTATTCGCTCTAACTTCTCTCTATGAACCTTTTGGCCTCGCCCCGATTGAAGCGATGGCCTGTGGTCTGCCAGCAGTGGCAACGTCTAGCGGAGGCCCCGTAGAAACTCTGAGAGAAAACAACATAGAATACGGAATACTTGTCGATCCGCTTGAAACAGAAGACATTGCTCGTGGGATTAAGAGAGCTATCTTTAGCGGCAGCGATTTCTGGGAAGAGATGAGTTCCAGGGGCGTTGATCGCGTCACTGAAAAATATACGTGGAAATCAGCTGCCGAAGGCTATCTTAATCAGATTAAGGAAAAGATTAGGCACGAACATCCCGAGCCGGAGATCCCAGAGTGTTTTTTTACCGGAATCGACATTCCTTTCATTGAGTAATTGTGATATCTCATGATTCTTCGTTCTTCGGGCGCTCTTTTGAGGTTAAATTTTCTTATGGGTTATGCCCACAACTTTGAAGATGGAGGAAAGCAGTGAAGTACAACTTTGATAAAATTATCGAAAGAAGAGGAACGGATTGTATCAAATGGGACCATGCAGATCTCTTTTTTGGGAAAAATGACCTCCTGCCGATGTGGGTAGCCGATATGGATTTTGAATCACCACCTGAAGTCGTAGAAGCGATTGTAACCAGGGCCAAACACGGTATCTACGGATATACCGCACGATCGGACAGCTACTACGAATCTATTGTGAGCTGGCTCTCTAGAAGGCATGGATGGGAAGTAGAAAAAGAGTGGATTTCACATGCACCCGGAGTAGTCCCGGCAGTTCATATTGCCATCATGGCACTCACTCATCCGGGAGACAAGGTCATTGTGCAGACACCAGTATATTATCCTTTCTTCAAAGCAGTTGAAGAAACGGGCCGTCAGTTGATTCTGAACCCTTTGATTGAGTCCGGCGGAAGATACACAATGGATTTCGAAGATCTGGAAAGGAAGATTGATTCGAGAACAAAGATTATCATCCTCTGCAGTCCCCACAATCCGGTAGGGAGAGTTTGGACAAGAGATGAACTTTCAAAGCTCGGAGAGATCTGCTTGAGCAGTAACATCAAGATTATTTCTGATGAGATTCATTCGGACCTTGTGCTTGGTAACAACAGACATATACCGATCGCCACGATATCTGAAGAGGTTTCTTCTATCACACTTACATGTGTAGCTCCAAGCAAGACCTTCAATCTCGCGGGACTTTCTTCGGCGGCGGTGATTTCATCTTCTAGCACACTTCTAAGTGAGTACTCGAACATGTTGAGTTCTGTCGGAGCCGGAATGTCTAATGTTTTTGGCACAATCGCACTTCAAACAGCTTATAACAAGGGAGAACACTGGCTTGAAGAATTGCTTGAATACATCAGTGGAAACTTCGAGTACATGAGAGATTTCTTGAAAGCAAACTTCCCGGAAGTAAAGGTCACCGAGCTTGAAGGAACGTATCTTGCATGGATTGATTTTAGGGGTACAGGCATGAGTGTGGAAGAGCTCAAGAATTTGCTGTATGAAAAGGCAAAGGTTGGTTTTGAAGACGGCTCTATATTTGGCATGGAAGGTGAAGGATTCATGAGAGTAAATCTTGCATGTCCTAGAGCCATCGTTGAAGAGGCCATGAAGAGGTTAATCAATGTCTGGAAATCCTGCTGATTGTTTAATCGGCTACGACCATTTAGCTTGTGGTTTTACATGCAGAAAAGAAGTACACAGATGCTTAATAAATGGTCACGCTGAGTTAATTGACATACATCTTGGATAGACTAGAATTGGTCGAGGAACATCGATACTGGTATGCAAAATCACATTCTTTTGAGACATTTCTCTTATTTGACTTGATTATACAAAGACAAATTTCCTAGACCCCACCCCTGTTCGGAAATTCCTAAACTGAAAAGCGGGCCCTCAAATAGAGGGTCTGTTTTCACTTATGACTTGATGCCCAAGAATTGATGTTATCTCTTCAGCCTGAACGAGGTATATCTCCTATTATCCGTAAACACTAAGTCAAGTCCAGAAATTTCTGAAATGACCTTCATAGTGTTGCTGGTAAAGAATGATATATGACTCATATCTCTAATATAATACCAGTCAAGAAATTCTTCATCATCCAAAGGGTGAAAAAGAGTCATTATTGAAAGCAGTCCATCGTCTTTGAGACAGCCTGCTAGCAGTTTGAAATACTCCAAAGGATCACCAAGGTGTTCGAATACTTCTGTTGAGGTAATTAGATGATACTTCTTTCCCGAGAAGACCATGTTTGGCGCGAAGAACAGATCATAAATATCCATATCAAAACCATAATCTCTATCGAGAATCGTTGCCAATACAGGTGAGGGACCACTTCCAAAATCAAGCCCGCTTCTTCCACAAGAAACGAAATCAATCACGGCAGAATCGATGAAATCCTTGAAATAGGCAACATATCGGGGATCGTCTATGCTGTTATTGTGTTTCCTATATATCTTCAACTCATCTTCCTGAGAGATTCGATTCTCCGCATCCTTTGAAATGAAGCCACACATGTCGCAGTAGTGATATTCAAGTTGAAATTTCTTGTGAAGAATCTCTCGAGTGGCGGAACCACATATTATGCACTTACTCGTCATAAATCGATCATTCCATATACCACCCGCCTTCTTTCTTGATTATACATTTGAAAGTGAAATGATTTCCATACTTTGGAGTTTAATTGGATTACTGGACCACCTTCTGCTTTCATTGAATATCAACTCCATATTCTCAAAGCAAAATCACAGTATTTCGATTCAAATAGCGGTACATTCAGACAATATTTTGATCGACTTCTACAGTTTATTCCCAGAAGAACTTCCTGATTCCGTCAAAATCACTATTTGATTGATCTATAAAACAAATACTTATTTTTATAGAAGAAATAATTATAGTGATCGAAGATATTTTTATTTATGTACTTGACTTTTTATTATTTTATGTGATATATTATGAATGTAGAACCAGAGTTTAATAAAAGGAGGTGTAGAAATGAGAAAAGTTAAGGACCCAGCTTCCATCGAAAGAGCCGTTCGGAAGTTCAAAGAAAAAGTGGCGAGAGAGTCCTTCCCACATTACCTATGAAGGAGGTGAGGAAGATGAAAGGAAGAGAGAAGAAGATTCACTACAGGGAAAGAGAGATCTACTCGGACATCGTTGAAGATTCACTAAGAGCAAGATTGATGAACATAAGATAAGAGAGGAGGAGATTGAATGAAATTCAGAGGGAAGAGAAACTTGAAGACCATAGACAGATTGATCGAGAGCGAAAGAAACAGTGTATACAGCAATTTGCTGATCAACCCAAGATTCTAATAAGAGAAAGATAAGAGGAGGAGCGAAGATGAAAAAGAGAAGCATGAAGGAAATAGACAGGATGGTTTCACAGCTAAAAGAGAGTACATACACTTCTTTGATGTCAAGCCCCAGGTTTTGACTCCATAGATAAGGAGGTGAGATCATGAGAAAGAGAAGAGAGAATCTAGCAGATGTGGATAGATATATTGAGAAGATAAAGAGCGAAGCTTTGAAGAGATACATGACCTCTATCCACAACTGAACAGAAGGAGAGGCGATCAAATTGATAAAATCCATTACAATACTCTATACCAAATAGCTGAAGACCCGTTCCATAACTTTCCAAAGGGTCTTCAGTTTTTT
>Ga0209164_1000757_pt1 | contig 58139 bp, 56 predicted proteins | sample MTBNYHSulfiMetaG_FD_187458 | JGI IMG/M metagenome (GOLD analysis project Ga0209164, IMG submission 187458) | Enrichment culture microbial communities from rom New York Harbor, USA that are MTBE-degrading - MTBE-NYH (New York Harbor Sulfidogenic)... | ecosystem: Environmental > Aquatic > Marine >... | reverse complement strand
CTAATTTACCATTTTCAATCTCAGATACAACTTTTTGCTTAAATGCTTCGCTATATCTGAGAGTTTTTCTTTGATTTACCATCTGTCTTGTCCTTCCTTTTGTGTCAACCTATTTCAGGACAAGACACTATTTCCTAAAAACTAATAACGGTAAACTAATTCCTGTTAACGCAGAGACTCTTAACGATTCTGAATTGTACGATCTTAAAAACAACATACAAAGATTGTTCGATTCACAAAGACATGTAACTCATTTTACTGATTGCCCTAAGTCAGACAAATTTAGGAGATAAATAAAATGTTTACACCTATAAAATATTTACAAATCCGGCCTCAAAAAAATGGCGACAAAGAAAATCAACTTATTAGATTTACACACCTTTCACTCGGCCTAAATAAATTGTCGAACAAGAAAAATAGTTTTAGAAGCGTGTCCGTCTTTTGGACTAAAGAAAATCTGCTCGTTCCGGTGGAACGGAGTTCCAACGAATTTGAGTACCGACGCTTTTTGTCGGGACGAGTTATTTTCTTTAAGCGGATAAAACTGTTTTTCCGACAATTTATTTCAGCCTTGAATTTTCTTTTGATACTTTTCTTTGTTTCAAGACAAAAAAAGTATGGCATGGTTCTGATGCACTTCCATGGTTTTAACGGGAAGAAATGCACAAATAATTTCTTATAAACAACTGGATACTAGTACACTAATGAACAATGTAAAATTAATTTTAATGAATATTCGGCCTCAAAAAAATGGCGATAAAGAAAATCAACTTACGAAACGTGTCCACGTTTTCTGTGGACTAAAGAAAATCTGCTCGTTCCGGTGGAACGGAGTTCCAACGAATCTGACACCGCCGTTTCTTGGCGGTGGAGTTATTTTCTTTAAGTGGAGTAAGTTTATTTTCAGCCAATTTTTTGCAGCCTTGAATTTTTGGTTCTTTTGTTTCAAGTCGAAGATCCCGCTTGCGGGGACAAAAGAACATATAAATAATTTTATTGGAGTGATAAGCATATGAACGAAATATTCATTTACGCAATGATTTTTATTCTCATATCATCCGCTAGCTTCTTTGTTTCCTATTTCTTCTTATACCATTGGTTTAAGAAAGCTAACACTTACCTAGTCGACCAACATATCGATGATATGTCTCTAATTATTAAACTCAACAACCGTGTAAAAATCTTAGAACGCAGATTGCTAAATGTTCTTAAAGCATTTCGTAATGAACGCAAGAGCAAGAAAGAAATTCTTAACTGCATTCATATAAAGGTTCACGATTGTGACAAATGATATTTATAAATTTCTTAAGATTTTAGGCTATGGTAAATCCTCAGCAAAGAAAAGCGAGGAGCTGTGGATCGCTGCAGCTAAACCGGGTTCACTTTCATCTTTCCGGAGAAAACTTAGAATCATTTCACACGAAGCAAGATTGCAAGGTCATTGGGTTGTTGCAGACGATAATGGATATTATCTCGCAATGAATAAACAAGAATGGGAAGCTTATAAGAAAAGAAGATTAAATTCTATCGTCGATGAAATGAAAGCCATCGCCAACTGTGACCGAGTTGCAATCGGTGATCTCGTTAAAAACATATTCGCAATTAAAATAGATAATCCGAACTATGAACTCTTTTAACTCAAGAATGAAATGTATTTGTAAGTTAAGTAGTATGGGCATATGTCTAAAAAAATTGAGAACTATCAATCCATCATTCCATTTTTCAATATTTCCTATATCCTAATCTTATTCACTGGTCGTTTGCCAGTTTATCATTTACAAATTTTATATCGATATCAAGTATTATTCTAATTAAGCATATAAAGTAATTTAAACTTGCTATTTGAATAACTAAAATCGAATTTTATTATACAATTTTGATATTCTTATTTTTCTTTTTATCCTACCGTTTCTATGACTGTATATAATTACCTCTGCTCCTTCTATTCATGTGGATATAATTTTTTCATTTAATGAAATGCTGTAAGAATTACTTAGAATAATTTCCTTGCGATGATAATAGAGCATAAATCCGTGAACAAATTAATTATTCATTGAATAATTATTACAAATAAATGATTTATTTAAATAATGTCGCGGAGGTATTATGCGTTTCAAATCTTTCCAGCATTTTGAAGAAAAATTTGTATTTAATTTTTCAAAAGGATTTTGGCGAACTGTTGTAGTTCTTTCCGTACTTGCGGTTATCGCTTCAATTATTATTTTAATTTATAGTTTCATCCCTCCTGGAAAAGCAAATGTTGTTAAAGCTGCTTATCCACCAGCTGATTCGGTAACTATTGCTGACGTTCAATTATTTTTGACTGAGTCGAAAAAAAGTGGTAGCGAAGTCTCTCAATTTCTACCTGATTTTAGTGGCGAAGAAGTAAATGATTCAGCTTACCAATCTGAACTGGCAGAACTCCGTAAGCTTTTACCCCCTGAAAGGTTTAGTTGGAAGACGAGTGGATATTGGTACTATCCTTATGGTGAGCGATACTATACTTATTATAAAAGCGAAAGATATCGCGAATGGAGAGTTTCTAATTACGGAATCCAAGAATTGCTCGATAATAAATTCAAGCAAATTTCTCTTTATGATCCAGATGCAAAAGCAAACCTTATCCGAAATTATAATGCCGTAATTAAACAATTTGAAATTGATAAAAGAAGATCAATCCTAACTAGTTTACTTAATATCTCTAAATCTAATCTCAATACTTCGGTCAATAACATTATTACCTCTGCTGCCAGTATAAAATTATTTCCATTAGAAACTGTCGATGCTTATAATGGTATCTGTGCCTTCATTAATGCCAATCCAAATGATGGTTTAAATCTTATTTCTTATATTAATTCCATTATACCAAACTTTTCCGAGAACATTAGAATATCAGTATTAAATCAACTTTTATTTATGTATAGATACAGATTTAATAATCGCGTTGAATATCAAAAAGAACTTACTCAATTTTTCATTCCATTGATTCCTAAAATACCTGATCAAGAAATGGTCGAATATCTTGATGCCTTTTATGAAGTTGCACTTTCAAAGGATATTGTAAGACAACAACAGATTAATTTAATTAATGTTAGGTACCAAGATGATCTTAACAATGCTGAATTTGATTATCTTGCTGCTATAGCTGAAAAAAACTCTCTGAAATCATCTGGGTCCTTGATTTTTGTTTATTCAGCTGCTACAATAATTTCTGTTGCAATTATTCTTCTCTTATTTTCAATTCAACTTTACTTAAGAAAAATTCACTCTCAACTCGAAACATCTCCTGTATCTAACACCTAAATATTAAGCGGGTACTCCACCCGCTTTTTTTTAATAAACATTTTCCTTCAATCCGCAGAAATCGTAAATCCACCAATCCATCTTTCCACCATCCCAATTTCCCATTATTCTGGAGCGTTTTTTGCGCTTGCCCCGAAGTAAGCGGGGACATCCCGCTTCTTCTCAAACGGGACATTATTCCACTTTTCCATTATTCCTCTATTCCATATACCCATATACCAATTCCCCTCTATACCTTTACATCCATCCAATCATTCAATCATCCAATCATCCAATCTTGAGCGTTTTATGCGAAATCCGTCTCTGACGGACACTTTTCCATCTTTCCAATATTCCCCTCTCCCTCTCTCCCATTCTCAAATCTCATATCTCACATCTCAATCACCCATTGCAATTAAATAATTTAGAATTTATTTTGTTCTTCAATTGTACAGTAAATTTCAGAATCTCTTTTACATACTTATGTTAAGCACTATAGTCTAAATAAATTCGGAGTTAATTCTATGAAAGAAAATAATTCTGGCGTTGAGCATAACAACGATATAATATTTTCAATTGTTGAAGACGATAATGAAGAACTCGAAGTCCCCGAAGCGAAAAGACTTGTTTACACAGATCAAGGTGACCCTGAAATTGACTCACTTTACCGAAAGTGGAAGGATGGCGACTTGGTTGTCCAGCCTGATTTTCAACGCGGTTTCGTTTGGGATATTACTAGAGCCAGTCGCTTAATTGAATCTATTTTACTGGATATTCCATTACCAGTAATTTATCTCTCTCAAGAAAAAGATGGTAAGGAATATGTCATCGACGGTCAACAAAGATTGACTTCTTTTTTTTCTTTTATTGACGGTAAACTTCCCGATCCTCAACTACCTTTTGGTAAAGATTTCAAACTTGGTAAACTTAACGTATTTACTGAACTCAATGGAAAATTTTTTAAAGATATTTCCCGCGAGTTTCAGAAAAAAATCAGATACTATAAAATTCGTACAATTACTTTTAGAAAAGAATCTGAACCGGAACTAAAATTCGAAGTTTTTGAAAGACTTAACACTGGAGCCGTTTCACTTAACGATCAAGAACTTCGAAATTGTATATACCGTGGTCAATATAATGAACTATTAATAAAAATGTCTTTAGACGAAACATTTAGAAATCTCCTTGGTATTAAAAAGCCTGAACGCAGAATGAAAGATGTTGAGCTTGTTTTAAGATTTGCTAGTTTCTTTCACAGTACTTATATGAACTACAAACCGCCGATTAAGAAATTTCTGAATAATGATATGGAGAAGTATCAATTTATTAGTGATGTGGATAAGCAGAAACTTGTAAATGCTTTTAAAAATTCTTTATCAATCATTAATTCATTGCTTGGAGTAAATGCATTTAAACGCTTTCATAAAGGTGATTCCACCAATCCTAATGGACATTGGGAACGTAAACAATTCAATGCCTCCCTCTATGATATTTTAATGGATTCTTTTGCTAGAGTAGATAAAAATGCTGCATTTCGGCATCTTGATGCAATCAGAGAAGCATATATAGAACTTTTAACAAATGATCAAGATTTTATTGATGTTATCGAATTATCTACAAGTTCAAGTCAAGCAGTTCAAACTAGATTCAAAAAATGGTATCAAACTCTCGAAAATATTTTTAATACTTCTTATCATGAACCAAGATGTTTCTCATTCTCCTTAAAGAAACAACTGTTTAGAGAGAATCCTATTTGCTCAATTTGTGGAAATAATATTATCGATATAGATGATGCAGCATTGGACCACATTGAACAGTACTGGTTAGGTGGAAAAACTATTCCGGAAAATGCTAGATTGACTCACAAATATTGCAACAATGCTCGTTCGCGAGGTAATACAGTTACCTTCATTGGTAAAGTTAAACCAAAAAAGAAAAAGCGGCGAACAATTTTACCGAAAGGTTGCGAGGTTGATGGTTTACATTTTGATACCGCAGCTGAAGCAGTTCGACACTTACTACTAACCCGGAAAATTAAAAAAAGCGATTTACCTACTGGTGAATACAATGCTCATGACTGGCTAGATAAAAATCGTATAATTTTTGGATTCATCTATGTTAGAGATGAATATTAGTTAACTCAAGACCTAATTAGGATTTGGTATATATTATACTTTTCAGTAGTTATAATTAGTCTAGTCTTTAGTCATTGTTAGATTCTTTCTGTATTTTTATTTTTTCTTAACCTGGATTCTTTCATGGCTCTCAAAAAATCAGAACTCTACTCTAAAATCTGGAAAAGCTGCGATGAACTTCGCGGCGGTATGGATGCTTCTCAATACAAAGATTATGTCCTCGCACTTCTTTTTATGAAGTATGTTACTGATAAGTATCATGGTAAACCAAATGCCTTAATTGATATACCGGAAGGCGCAAGCTTCCACGATATGGCTGCTCTAAAAGGTGATAAAGAAATTGGTGATAAGATAAATAAAATCATCAGCAAACTTGCCGAAGCAAACGATCTGAGAGGCATTATTGATGTAGCAGATTTTAACGACTCCGATAAGCTTGGCAGCGGCAAAGAAATGCAAGACCGGCTCTCCAATCTTGTCGCAATTTTTGAAAGTCCGGAACTCGACTTTAGTAAAAACCGTGCTGCTGATGATGATCTTCTCGGTGATGCTTACGAATACTTAATGAGAAACTTTGCAACCGAATCCGGTAAAAGCAAAGGACAGTTTTATACTCCTTCCGAAGTTTCAAGAATTATGGCTAAAGTTATCAGTATTGAAAATGCTACAAGTTCCGATCAAACTATATACGATCCAACTTGCGGTAGCGGATCTTTATTATTAAAGGCTGCCGATGAAGCATCCATTGAGCAAATGTCTTTATACGGTCAAGAAATGGATAATGCTACCCGTGCCTTAGCTGTAATGAATATGTGGCTCCACGGTAATGAAACCGCAGAGATTTGGAGAGGCAATACAATATCTGCTCCTCATTTTACTGAGTCGGATGGCAGTTTGAAGAAATTCGATTTTGCTGTAGCAAATCCACCATTTTCTACAAAAGCCTGGAAGAGTGGTTTTGATCCGGTAAATGATGAGTATCAACGCTTCGATGGATTTGGAATTCCGCCGGCTAAAAATGGCGATTATGCTTTTCTACTTCATCTAATTAAATCATTAAAAAGTACCGGCAAAGGGGCAATCATTTTACCGCACGGTGTTTTATTTCGCGGAAATGCCGAAGCTGAAATAAGAGAGAACATTATTAAACGCGGATATATAAAAGGAATTATAGGTCTTCCTGCAAACCTCTTTTACGGTACCGGTATTCCCGCATGTATTATTGTAATCGATAAAGAAAATGCTCATAACCGTAAAGGCATTTTTATGATCGATGCAAGTAAAGGTTTTATTAAGGATGGAAATAAAAATCGTTTGCGTGAACAAGATATTCACAAAATTGTTGATGTCTTTAACAAACAAATTGAACTTCCTAAATATTCTCGTATGGTTTCTCACGAGGAAATCAGCAGCGAAAAAAACGATTATAATCTTAACATACCAAGATACATCGACAGCCAAGAAGATGAGGATCTGCACGATATCGAAGCACACCTTTTAGGTGGAATACCAAATTATAATATCGATGAGCTAAGTAATTACTGGGAAGTTTATCCATCTCTTCGCGATGAATTATTTTCACCCGCAGATAGAGAGAATTACAGTATTATAAAAGTAAGTATGGATGATATTAAAAACACAATTTTTAACAATGCCGAGTTTGTTACCTACGGCAAAAAAACAATTAAGATCTTTGAAACCTGGAAATCAAAGCATACTCCCCTTCTTAAAAATATTGCCCTTGGTGATAAACCAAAAAAAATTATTTTTGACCTCTCGGAAGATATATTGGAATCTTTTACCGGGAAAAAGCTAATTGATAAATACGACATTTACCAGCACCTTATGAATTACTGGAATGAGGTAATGAAAGATGATGTCTTTATGCTTGTTGAAGATGGATGGCAAGTGCAGATTTATTTAGTTAAGGATAAGAAAGGAAAGCAGAAAGATTGGGGAAGCGATTTAATACCAAAACAATTAGTTATTAACCGATACTTTGCTAAGGAGCAAGAAGCAATAAATAATTTAACTGCCGAGCTCGATACCATTACTCAGCAGATTGAGGAACTTAAAGAAGAAAACACCGGTGAAGAAGGACTGCTTGAAGAAGTAACAAATGATAAAGGCAATATTACCAAAGGTGATTTGTCTAAACGAATAAAAGAAATTAAAGACGATCCGGAATTTACCGATGAATTAGAAGTTCTAAACAAATACGCTGAGTTGCAAAACAACGAAGCTGACTTAAAAAAGAAAATTAAAGAAGCCGAAGCAGAGCTTGATAAAAAACTTTATACAAAGTACAAAGCACTATCAGAAGAAGAAATTAAAACACTTGTTGTTGATGACAAGTGGATGGCCGCAATTGAGAGTGATATTAAAAGTGAACTTGATAGAATATCTCAAAGACTCACCGGAAGAATAAAAGAAATTGCAGAACGTTATGAGCAAACCTTACCCCAATTGGATTATAAGGATGAACAATTAGAAAAAAATGTTGAAGCTCACCTTGAAAAAATGGGTTTTGTATGGAAATGAAAGAGGGCTTGCCCGGCCGTAACAAAGTGAAGACGGGGTATAAAAATACTGAGATTGGTGTTATTCCGGATGATTGGATGTTAAAGAGATTCAAAGAAATTTCTTGGGTTAATCAAGGCTTGCAAATTGCAATTTCTAGAAGATTAAAATCGCCTACAAACACATCGAAAACTTATATAACTATTCAATTCCTTAATAATAGAAAAGAAGTAGAGTATATCGATCTTTACTCGCCTTCAGTAACGTGCAATAAGGATGATGTTCTAATGACTCGAACTGGTAATACTGGCATCATTGTTACTGGATTTGACGGAGTATTTCATAATAATTTTTTCAAGATAAACTTTGACAAAAAAATTCTTTCAAAAGATTTCTTAGTTTTTTATTTGAGTTTACCCAGAATAAGAAGATTAATACTTGATAAGGCCGGGACAAGCACTATACCAGATTTGAATCACAATGACTTTTATTCTATCCCTATTCCTCTTCCCCCAACACTCGAAGAACAACGCGTTATAGCCACAACTTTAAGCGATACAGACGTACTAATCTCCTCACTAGATAAACTAATAACCAAAAAGAAAAACATTAAACAAGCCGCAATGCAACAATTATTAACCGGCAAAAAACGCCTTCCCGGTTTTAACGGTGAGTGGAAGGAGACGAAACTTGGTAACATGCTATTTGAATCACCGAGATATGGAATAAATGCGGCAGCGGTTGATTATTCTGATAAACTACCTCTATATATTCGAATTACTGACATAACAGAAGATGGTAAGTTTTCACCTGGAAAAAAAGTGTCAGTTAATAGAATTGATTATAAAAATTATTTACTGGAAGAAAATGATTTTGTATTTGCCAGAACTGGTGCGAGTACTGGTAAAACTTATCTTTATAATTCAAATGATGGTGAACTTGTATATGCTGGGTTCCTGATAAAGGTAAAAGTTGATCAGAAAAAACTAATTGCAGAATATCTTAAGTTCTTTGCTCAAACAGATGCATATTGGAATTGGGTAAGAGTTATGTCTATGCGTAGCGGGCAACCCGGTATTAATGGTGTGGAGTATCAACAATTACCCGTTTATCTGCCAGAAGAAGTGGATGAACAAAAAGCAATCTCTCAAGTTCTATCCGACATGGATTCAGAAATAGAAGCGCTCGAACAAAAGCGCGATAAATACAAAGCAATAAAACAAGGAATGATGCAGCAGCTCCTAACCGGCAAAATAAGACTCGCAAGTTAAATGTAGCCGCAAGCTTCAGCTTGCGCAATAAACGCTATAATACTCTGTGTTGTCTAAAAGAATTTGATAAATATTGCCGTCGGTTTTAACCGACAGATAAAAAGAAATATAAAAAGTTTCTGGGCTTTAGTTTATCCGCCTCTGGCGGGTCCCATTAAAAATATCATTAACCCACGATTTCAATCGTGGGTCTGGCAAAGAAAAGCTTCTATTACAACAACTGTTTCAAAGGTTTATAAAATTAATTTTAATACATGGAAAAAGACTAACAACATAAATCAACTTCGCCTGCATTGTAAAAATTAAATATTGATTTGTCCCGAATATTTGCTATTTTCGGGACAAAAAGAATAAGGTAAATGCTAATATCGAAACAAATAGAAAGAAGAGTAAAAACTCGACCACAGGGAAGCTTAATATTCATTTCGGATTTTAGTGAAAAATTTGAATATGAAGCGGCTCGTAAAACATTACAGAGACTTTCAAACAGAAAAGAACTTATTCGGTTATCGAGGGGTATATATTACCGTCCAAAAGAGGATGAATTACTTGGGATCATACACCCCTCAACAGAGCAAATAGCTGAGGCAATCGCTAGAAGAGACAAGGCGCGCATTATTCCTACAGGCTCTTTTGCATTATATAAGTTAGGTTTATCAACTCAAATTCCATTGAATGTAGTTTTTTTAACGGATGGGTCGCCGCGCAAAATAGAAATTGGCAAACAGAAAATTACATTCAAAAAAACAAGCCCTAAAAATCTTGCGGTTAACCATAGACTGAGTAACTTGATAATAGAAGGTTTGAGAGAATTAGGTCCTGGAAATGTTACCCAAGATACCAAACAAAAAATAAAAAGCATTATTCAAAAAAGCAGTGAAGTGGAACTTGTGAAAAAGAAAATACTCTATGCACCCGTTTGGATACAAAAAATTGTTTCGCAAATAATTAACCCAGATTTTCCATTAGGAAAATTTATCAATAACGTAAAAGTAACATAACTTGTTAAATGATAAGTATTTAATCCCGACTTAGATTTTCTTGGGCTTGACAGATTTTCTTATAGTTAAGTTGCAGTCAAGCCCTTAGAAAATATTAGTCGATTTGTTATTAGTGTTTTTCTAATGACAAATTTGGGATTAATATTAATAATGACTAACTGGTTAACTTTAAATAAGGAAGAACAGACTAACCTGTTCATTCAAGTTAGCTTACAAACGGGCTTACCCCCTTTTGCAATTGAAAAAGATGCGTGGGTAACTTTAGCTTTAAGAATGCTCTTCGGTTCTAAACTGAATCCTCACATTGTATTTAAAGGCGGTACGTCATTAAGCAAATGTTATGGACTTATAAAAAGATTTTCGGAGGATATCGATTTTTCGATAGACAGAGAGTACTTGGGTTTTACTGGTAATTTGACAAAGGGCGAGATAAGAAAACTGAGAAGAGCGTCTCATGATTTTACGAAAGATGAGTTGCCGAAAATATTATCAAAAAGTTTAACAGATTATGGAATTGATGCAAAGCATTATAAAATTGAAGTTCCTAATGTGGAGATTTCTGATCAAGACCCGGAAATTCTTTTGATAAATTATGATTCTGTTTTTGATGAGGAAACTTACCTTACTTCTCGTGTACAAATTGAAATTGGGGCAAGATCGTTAATTGAACCCTTTCAAGTAATAGAAATTAATTCTCTTATTGATTCAATATACCATAGCGAAAAATTTACTGAACAAAGTTTTAAAGTAAATGCGGTAGTACCCGCAAAAACATTTATTGAAAAAGTTATTCTGCTGCACGAAGAGTTCAAGAAGCCGGTCAATAAAATTAAGTACGAAAAAATGTCGCGTCACCTGTATGATATTGCACAAATAATTGATACTGATTACTTTGATGAAGCAATGAATAATGTGAAACTATTTAAAAATATTTGCAAACATCGGGCAAAGTTTACTCCGGTAAAACCCGTTGGAACAATCGATTATGGAAAATTGACTTTTGGTAAACTTAAAATAATACCGCCTAATAATGTTTTCGATTTGTACCGGGATGATTACAAAGAGATGCGGGAAAGTATGATCTATGGCGATAGTCCGGACTTTGATACACTAATAACCAAATTAAAAACAATCACAAAAAGATAAAGCTATGTCAAAAGTAGGTCAGCTTGAACGCGAAACCCAAAACAGAATAGTTAAACTTTTCCAAGAAACACTTAACTATCACTATTACAACGATTGGTCGGACCGTGAAAATAACTCCAACATCGAAACCGAATACCTCACCAAGTTTCTAAAAGAAAGAAAAGGCTACTCCGATACCCTGATTAAAAAAGCCCTATACGAACTCGATAAAGTTGCCGGTAATCAAACAAAGAGTCTTTACGATATTAACAAAGAAGTCTATTCCCGACTTCGATACGGTGTGCAAGTAAGAGAAGATCAAGGTGAACACATGCAAACAGTTGATCTCATTGATTGGGAAAATATAAACAACAATGAATTTGCAATCGCTGAAGAAGTTACCGTAAGAGGTGCAAATACCAAACGCCCCGATATTGTAATCTATGTTAACGGTATCGCTCTAGCTGTTATCGAATTAAAACGCAGTATCGTTTCAATCTCCGAAGGAATAAGTCAAAGCTTAACAAATCAAAAACCTCAATTTATTCAACAATTTTTTAACACGGTTCAATACATTATTGCCGCTAACGAAACTGAGGGTCTAAAATACGGTACAATTGAAACCACAGAAAAATACTTTACTAAGTGGAAAGAGGTTGACGAAACTAAATACCCTGATCTCGTTTACAAAGAGATCAATTCTATTACCTCAACACTTACAGAAAACTTGGATAAAGAAATTGTCCGCCTATTCTATAAAGAAAGATTCCTCGACTTCATCCATAACTTTATTGTATTTGACCGTGGCAACAAAAAACTCAGCCGCCATAATCAATACTTTGGCGTTAAAGCCGCTCATAAATATATACGTAAACGTGAAGGCGGTATTGTATGGCACACCCAAGGCAGCGGTAAAAGTCTTACAATGGTCTGGCTCGCTCGCTGGATTCACGAAAATGTTAAAAATTCTCGTGTGCTTATTATTACTGATCGTGATGAACTCGATGACCAAATTGAAAAAGTTTTTATCGGTGTAGGTGAAGAAATTCATCGCACAACTAGCGGCTCGGATCTTATTGAGAAGCTTAACGCTACCTTCCCTTGGCTGCTTTGCTCCTTAGTTCATAAGTTCGGTCGCAAAGAAGAAGCCGACTATGAAAGCTACATCGAAGAATTAGTTACAAAGCTTCCCAAAGATTTTAAGGCAAAAGGTGATATATATGTCTTTGTCGACGAATGCCACCGCACTCAATCCGGCAAACTCCATTCGGCAATGCGTAAGATCTTACCGGATTCATTATTAATTGGTTTTACCGGCACGCCGCTTTTAAAAGCCGATAAACTTAAAAGCATTGATGTCTTCGGTCCGTATATCCATACTTATAAATTCGATGAGGGTGTATCTGATAACGTCATTGTTGATCTTCGTTATGAGGCTCGTAAAGTTGAACAAGAAATTCACTCTCAAGATAAAATTGATCAGTGGTTTGAGACAAAAACCAAAGGTCTTACCGACGTTGCAAAAAACGAATTGAAATTGCGCTGGGCTTCTATGAAAAAACTGCTCAGTTCAAAAGAACGGCTTGCTAAAATTGTAAATGATATTCTTTTCGATATGTCTATCAAAGACCGTTTACAAAGTGGAAATGGTAACGCTTTACTTGTCTCCGGTAGTATTTTTGAAGCCTGCCGCTATTATCAAATGTTCCGTGATTCCGGTTTCGATAAATGTGCTATAATTACTTCTTATGTTCCTTCTAAAAACGATATTACAACTGAAGAAACCGGTGAAGATGGTATCAATGAAAAAATAGAACAGTATGAGATCTATCAGAATATGCTTAAGGACTATGGGTATCAATTAAACCAAGTTGATCAATTCGAAACTTTCGCTAAAAAGAAGTTTGTTGATGAACCGGCTCAAATGAAATTATTAATTGTAGTAGATAAGCTTCTTACCGGTTTTGATGCCCCCTCCGCGACTTATCTCTATATTGATAAAAGTATGAGAGATCACGGTCTCTTCCAAGCTATCTGCCGTGTTAACCGGGTCCATACGGATGATAAAGAGTATGGCTATATCATTGATTATAAAGACCTATTTAACACTCTCGAATCAGCGGTAAATGATTATACTTCCGATGCTTTTGATGCCTATGATGCTGATGATGTACAAGGTCTGCTCTCTAATAGATTAGCTCACGCTAAAGAACGTCTCGATAATGCACTCGAATCTATCAAAGCACTCTGTGAACCTGTAAAACCTCCTAAAGAAACGAATGAATTTCGTGACTACTTTTGCGGTGATACTTCCAATAAAGATGATCTAAAGAAGAATGAACAGAAAAGAATATCACTTTATCGAAGTACAGTATCATTGATTAGAGCCTATGCCGATATTGCGAACGAAATGATTCAAGCCGGTTATTCACCAAAGGAAATAGAACAAATAAGAAATGATGTAAAATATTACGAAAATATTAGAGCAGAGATAAAACTTGCCAGCGGTGATGCGATTGATCTTAAAGCTTTTGAACCGGCTATGCGACATTTAATAGATTCCTATATAGGTGCAAAAGAATCCAAAGTAATTTCTGCTTTCGACGATATGAGTCTCGTCCAATTAATAGTCGAGCGTGGTAAGGACGCAATTAATTCTCTACCTGAAAATATTAGAAAAGATAAAAGAGCTGTAGCTGAAACTATTGAGAATAATTTACGCCGTGTAATTATTGAAGAACGTCCTACTAATCCTAAGTATTATGAAAAAATGTCCGACCTTCTTGAAGAACTAATAAAACTCCGCAAACAAGAAGTCGAAGAATATGAAGAGTACCTAAAGAGAATTCTTGAGTTGACAAAAAAAGTTGTAAATCCTTCAAACTCTGTACAGTATCCCACTTCGCTAAATACCAACGCTCGCCGCGCCCTTTATGATAATCTAAATAATAATGAAGAATTAGCCGTTAAAATTGATGAAGAAATATTAAGTGTTAAAAAGGATGACTTTAGAGGGCATAAAATCAAGGAACGGCAAGTTGAATATGCAATCAAAAAACATCTTCCGGACGAAGTGGAAGCAAAAAGAATTTTTGAATTAGTTCTGCAACAGCGTGATTATTAATATGCCTCAATTAACAATCAGCAATATTACAATAGATGTAGTACGTAAGGATATTAAAAATATTCACCTTAGTGTAAACCCGCCTGATGGATCTGTAAAAATTGCATCTCCACTTAGAATTGATGATGAAGCAATTCGACTTTTTGCAATTTCCAAAATTCCTTGGATTAAAAAACAGCAGAAGAAATTTGAAAACCAGCAACGCCAATCCGAAAGAAATTTCATAACTCGTGAAAGCCATTATTACAAAGGTCAAAGATTCCTATTAAATATTATCGAAGTTGATTCTCAAAAAAAACAAAAGATTCATGTAAGCAATAATAAACTCATAATGCGGATAAAGAAATCAATAACTAAAGAACAAAGAAAAAAACTCTTAACAGAATGGTACAGAAGCGAATTAAAAAATATGATCCCTCCGCTCATAAATAAATGGGAAAAGAAAATTGGTGTTAAATTATCCGGTTGGAAAGTTCGTCAAATGAAAACCAAATGGGGTTCTTGCAATATTGAAAATAGAACAATTCTTCTCAATCTTGAACTTGCAAAGAAACCTGTTCAATGCCTTGAATATATTGTTGTGCATGAACTTCTGCATCTCATTGAACGAAATCATAATAAACAATTTATGAAATTATTAGATTCTCATTTACCGCAATGGGAATTATATAGAGATCAACTCAATCAATTCCCAATTAGTCACCCGGAATGGAGCTACTAATTTTTATAATTTTAAGAGGTTGATCAAAATGAACTACTGGATAATCAACACAGATAAAAACTTTCGCCCAGACATTCGGGCATGCGATCTTTGGTATGACTATGGTTTCGCTTTTGCCGGTGATGAACCTAAAGATTTAGGTAAACACACAAACTTCTTCCGTAAAGTCAAACCTGGTGATAAAGTATTCATGTATCAAAGTGGTGAGGGTATAGTCGGTTTCGGTGAAATTCAAGAGAGTTGGGATGAAAAAATATATTCCGGAAGAAATAGATTATTTTATCGTGATGATTTACTCGAATACCGGATTAAAGTAAAATGGCTGACCGAATATGATTCAAGAAATAGCCCTCTCATCGGAAAGAACTATTTACCGTACCGAACATGGTACGCAAAAATTAATCTAGAAAAATGGGATGTTAAAAAAGTACTTAGGTTAATCAATAAATAAGCTGATTCTAATTTTATTGATACACAAATTCTTTTTGCGCAAAATATTCAACTAATAAGTGACGTAGACACGACATTATGGTAACAAAAAACACCACAACCCAAACCAAGTGCCATCGGCACAACATTACCCTGACTGCAACGCAGTCAAATAATTATAACTCCGTCTCAAAGCCCCTCTCCTTACTAAGCAGAGGGGTTGGGGTGTGGTCGAAGAACCCCAGCGGGGTTCAATAAAAATCAATTGCACAAAACACTCAACAAAAAAGGAGTCTGTGAGTCTATAAAATATTTCTATTCAACCCGTGTTGCAATCCACCATGTCGTTCCTCCTACATCCTTTATTCCACCACGCTTATCTTCATCTTCTCCCTTCGAAGGTTCTTGAACTGATTCAGCTCCATAGGCTATAGCTCGCCTATATGTTTCATCAACATTATCTACATATACATGAACATATGACGGTACAGGTTGCCATTCGTTAGTTGAGTCGGCAATCATTATAACCGAGTCGTCAATTTTTACTTCCGAATGCATTATTCCCCCATTATCGTCTTCAAAGCGGCGTAATTCATTACCGTTAAAAACCTCTTTGAGGAAGTTGATTGTCGCATTAGCATCCTTTACAATTAGATACGGTGATACACTGCTGTAATTTTGGGGTTTATGTTTTATTGTCATAACTATCCTCTTTTTATTAATTAATTGTCATTTGTTTTTTACTGCTATCCTAAGTTCTCAAAACGCTTATAAGTATTGTTTAACCTAAACTGAAGACCTGTTTTAACTGCGAGCCATTCACTGTCAATTATTGAGAAAATTACAGTATCTCTGTAACTCCCATCCGGTAATTTGCGATGATTGCGAATTATACCATCTTGTTTTGCTCCAAGTCGCTCTATGGCTTTTCGTGACGGCTGATTATGCCAGCTTGTTCTAAATTCAACAGCTATTGCATTAAGCCGTTCAAATGCATGACTTAATAGAAGTAATTTACATTCAGTATTAACTGCCGTACGCTGAAAACTTTTTGCATACCATGTGTATCCAATTTCAACTCTAAAATTTTCACTATCGGCATTACATAATCTTGTTGAACCAATGATTTTGTTTGTCGCGTTATGGATAACAACAAAAGGCAATGCGTAACCATTTTCTTTTTCTTTGATTACCTTGGTAATGTAAGCTCCCATGGACTCCGGCTTCGGTATATTTGTGTACCATAACTTCCATAGTTCACCATCCTTGACTGCTTCGATTAATCCTTCTGTATCACTTGTGGTTAACGGGATGAGAGTTACGGAATCTCCTTCCAATTCTGTGGAAGCAAGCCATTTATTCTTCATTGTTTTCTCACTAATAACTAAAGAAATAATTTATCTCTACCACATGATTGGATTGACGTACATTTCATTACTGGATTTTTTTTAGAAATAAAGTAATCATTGTGCTAATAAACGCAGAAGCTCTTCATGTAATATAGAACTTGATGAAGAAATAAGACTCCCGCCATTAAGTATATCACTTCTATTCCCGGATAAATCTGTAACTACACCTCCGGCCTCCTCAACACACGGAATGATAGCAGCAACATCCCATGGGTTCATTATTGTATCGATTGCCGCGTGTAATTTACCCCTACATACTAATGAATGCTGCAGACAATCAGCACAAAATCGAAACTTACCGGCATTCTTAATCACATTGGATAAATTGTATGGAACTTCATCATTTTTTGTCCAGATATCGGTGCTATGAACTCCGGCAGCTGAAATAATCGCTTCAGATACTTTGTCAAGTTTGTTTACATGAATTCGTACAGCTTTATTCTTATTCGATTTGTACCAGCATCCCAATCCTTTTGCTGCATAGACTGTCTCATTTGTAACCGGGAAATGAATCACTCCAACAATAGGTTCGTCATCTTTCAATAGAGCTATCAATGTACCGAATGTGGGCATGCCTAGAGTAAAGAATATAGTTCCGTCAATTGGATCGATCACCCATTTATATTCTGAATGACTAGTATTTTTTTTGCCAAATTCCTCACCAAGAATATTATGCATGGGGTATTTTTTCTCTATTCGTGCTCGAATAATTTTTTCTGCTTCTTGATCTGCTTCAGTTAGTTCACTACCATCTGCTTTTATCTTTATTGAGCAATTATTATAGTAACTAACTATAACATCAGTTACTTCATCTGTAAGTAATAGTGCGAAGTCTAGGAATTCATTATTTGTTTTACTCAAAATCAACTCCAATTTATTATTATTTATTTTTCTTCATAATTTTTTCTTTTTCTGTTCCATTTTGTTTTAATGTATTCGCCATTTGCTCAGAAATAGGGTCATTTAGTTTATATAACTCCGAAATGATATTCTGATAATCTTCATCATTTCTATTCTGACTTAATTTGAATGCCGCCTCTATATTTTCAATCTTTATTTCAAACGCCACTAAACCGTTCATTTGTTGCTGAACTCTTCTGGGAAGAGTGTCGAGACTTATAGGGCATTTTGATATTCTTTCATATTTGTCAGTTAATCTCCTTACTGATTCCCAAGCTTTTTCTCCATTAATAACTTCAATTGTACCGCTGATTTGTATACTAATATAGTTCCATGTAGGAGCATCTGGATTTTTATACCAAGAAGATGAGATATAATGATGAATCGGTGAAAGATATACCACCAATACATTTGGATTTTCCTCAATCAACTTAGCGTGGAAGTTAGCTTTTGACAGATGCCCCCACAAAACTTTTTCCCCCTTTTCATTTAGCTCAAGCTCAATTGGAATACTTGTTGCATATGGAAACTTTTCTCCTTGTGAAATTAGGGTTGCAAAACTATTTTCTTTGATAAATTTTTCAATCTTTTCAATGTCTTTTACTCGATAAGGTTTTGGAATATACATATGTTCACAACCTCTCTATTTTGCAAATGAAACACGCAGCTTCAGAATTTCTTGCATGTAAAAATTCAATTTCCTTGTTAGTCTCAAATGTTTCTTCGATCACTTCATCTACATCATTATCACCAACCATCCGTGTGAATATCATTTTTTGATTTTTATCATATCCTATTAAAGATATAGGAAAATTTACTTTATCTGCCTTTATCTCAGGTGGAAATCTGTAAATATCTGTGTATTCTTCAACCTCATCTCTATTTATAAATACAGGTCCCGGTTGATTATATGGATTTTTTATCGCAAATGGAGAATGGCTGAAGACCAACCGGTAATCTTCGTTTACCTTGAATGGTTTGAGCGATACTCTACAAGGACCAACTCCAGTGGCTAATTGAACGAGAACTTCATTCCCAAAATAATCCTTCATTTCTTCTCTAATTTTAGCCGCATATTTTTTTGATATCGGTACAATTTTATAATTAGACATAAACGCCTCCTAGTTGTTAATCGTTTTGTTACTCTTTTCAAAATTCAGCAACCACTGCTTCCGCCATACACCACCTCCGTAGCCTACCATTTTGCCATCAGACCCAATTACTCTATGACACGGAATAATAATTGCAATTCTATTCATTCCATTTGCATTAGCGACCGCCCTTATGCTATTTGGTTTTCCTAAATTAATTGCTTGTTCTCTATAAGATCTAGTCTCCCCGTACGGAATAGTTTGTAATTCCTCCCAGACCATTTTCTGAAAAGGTGTTCCTTTTACATCGAGCGGAATGGTGAACTCTTTTATTTTACCGTTGAAATATTCTGTTAATTGCGACTCTAATTGATCTAGTAAAGGATTTAACCCTTGGAGAATCTTGGCATTATAATATTTTGTAATTAACTTGAATTGAGTCTCTAACATTCGTCTATCACTGAACTCCAACAAGCAAATTCCATTCTGTGTTGCGCATCCAATCATTGTCCCTAAAGGTGTTTCAAACCTTTTCAAATCAATAATGTTTATTTCTTTTGACTTCTGCGGTGATATTCCGAAGATTGATTTAAATGTGTCCGCAAATCCACTCACTGATTCGAAGCCTGTCGAATAAGCAGTTTCTAAAACAGTTGTCCCGTTTTTTATTTTTTTAAACGCGGTATTTATTCTTAACATCCTCTGAAATTCATGAAATGTCATATTGTAGTTTTTCTTAAACCATCTGCGTACACTGTGAGGTTCAAGTCTTCTTTCTCTCAATTCAGTATCAGTAATTCTCATTGTAGGATCTAGAGTAATTTCATCAATTATTTTTCGGATCTCATTTGATGGACTTTGATAATGCTGCATTGGTTTACAAACTTTACATGGTCTGTATCCTCTTGAAAGTGCTTCTCTTGCATTATGTACAAACTCAACATTTTCTTTTTTCGGTTTTCGGGCTGTACAGACCGGTCTACAGAATATCCCAGTTGTTTTTACACATGTAAAAAATAGACCTTCATATGATTGATCTTTTTTCAACATTGCCGAATACATCGTTTCATGTGTTAACTTAACCATTAGACCTTCTCAAATAATGATTCGGAATTTTGATTTACCATTACATCATTTATCTTAGTTGTGAGTTCATTATAGACATTCTTAAATACAAAATTTCCAAAACTAATTCGTCTCACACCCATTGATTTTAATTCGCCGAAATCCGGTAGATTCGGCCAACTCATGACATTCACGGGTAACTTAGTGCATGAAGTGATTTGGGAAATTTCCTGAGGTTTATATACACCGGGAATGAATATCCCGTCAACACCAACTGATTCGTATAGTGCTATTCTTTTTATTGTATCTTCTAGTCTATTTTCAATGTCCAACAAATAGGTATCTGTTCTTACGTTTATAAATATCTCCAGCTTTCGTGTATTTTTAACTTCGATTAATTTTCCCAAAAATTCTCCGTACTCGGCTGCATTTTTTAAATTTCGTTTTCCCAGCACTACTTCTGAATCCTCAATGTTAATACCTGAAACTCCAATTGATATTAGTTTTTCAATATTTTCAATAATTTGATCAATGCTTCTTCCATAACCCCACTCGAGATCAACTGAAAGTGGAATTGTTATAGCTGATTTAATTTGAGAAATTAAGTAAAGATAGATGTCTAACGGTATCTGTTGTGCGTCATCATATCCTAACATTTCTGAAATAGCTCCACTTGATGTAGCGACTGCATTGAAATTCAATGATTCATAAAGTAAAGCGCTATTTACATTCCAAGCATTTGGCAATATTAGAAACGAACCTTCCTCGTGTAATGCTTTGAATTCTTTATATTGATTCAATTATTGCTCCTTCATTTTTGATTGATAATCGAAAGCAAAAATAGTTTGCTTACCTTAGATATTACAACCGATAAATTGACAACAAATTTTTAGGAAATCTTAAAATTCATTAAATAGTTCTTCCGATAGTCCGATTAAGATATGGTTAAACCTATTCTGTAGATTTATACAAACCACTAAAAGTCATCTCACTTCCATTAATTTTGATTTCCGAAAAACTTCTTTTAACCAATCTGAGAACTCAATTAGATATTTACCGTTATCGTCTAACTCAGGATCAAGTATAGTAATCTGAATTCCCACAGTAAGTGGATGATTCAACAATGGAATAATCAACGAAGCTAATTCTTTATAATTCATACCACCCTTTTGTCTACTATCTACCAAGGGCATCACCTCATCATCCAACACATCAACATCAAAATGAATAAATATCCCATCTAGTTTGTTTGTTTTTACCATATTAGTAAAAGTATTAAGAATATCTTTGGCGCCTCGATCACGGAAAGTTTCAAGATCAATATAATTTATTGCCGAATTCCGAATAGATTCAACATATACTTGATCATAATTTCTATTACCCACACAATATACGTTTTCTTCTTTTATATATGGCCCAAGATTCAAAATGTTAGTTAGTTTCGGATGTCCGTTCCCTGTAACAATTGCTAAATCCATTCCCGCAGCAGCTTTTGTTTTAGAGTAATTCGGCAAAATAAAATCTGTATGTCCGTCAATAAAAAACAATGCATATTCACCATGCATCTTTAATCCCGCTGCATTGCCAATCAAAATGCTGCAATCGCCTCCTAAAATTATTAGAAAATCATCTTTACTTAAATGATGTAAAATAATGTGTGATTGAAAATCTGCATAACTTGCAATTTTATTTGCATTTAATACGCCTGATTGTTTGTCTACTTCCGATACATAGTCCGGTGTCGTTAATGATATAATTTCTCGTGCATTTATAAACTGATGAAAACCATATTCACGCAGTTTATTTGGGAGTTTATCTACTCCGGGAATTTTATCGGAATCATTTTGAGATAGTCCAAGATTAAACGGCATCTCAAGCACTACATGTTCTCTCATATCAGAAATTGTTTTATTATAGTTCTTTAACAGAAAATTTCTATGCAAATTGTATTTGAAATTCATCATTATTCAATTTGTACTATACTAATATCTGTTCACCTATCCATCTTATAGCTTTTTTTCTTGCAATCAATATTCCCTTTTCAACTCCATTAAATGCTGTGATAAGATTGCCATTATTATCCCAAATCGCACTTTTTCCTGCTGTTTTGTACGCCCCAGTATCTTGTGCATGATTTGATAGAATTACAGCCATATGATATACAGCGGCATACTTTGACAAGGTCTCCCATGTACTCGAGATTGAAACATCATCTATCAATGAACTTACCGCGTAGATTGTTGATCCTAATTCTCTTGCTGCCTTTGGATGAATATAATTTGAAGTGTCAGAACAAATTGCAAATCCAATTTTTTCATTTTCTGCATCCATTACAGCAATGTTATTCGATGATAAAAAATAATTCCCTTCTGAGTTGGAAAGGAAGCGTTTTCTATATTTTATAATTTCCATATTTGGTCGTAGGATTAAACTTGTCAGATAAGGCTTAGTTTCGCCGGAGCTAATCGGACAACCTAAAGCTACTGTCAATTCTGATTTTTCGATCAATTCCATGATCTCCTCTAGCATTTCAAAATTGAATTTATTCGCAAGTTCCTTTGCCAATTCAGGTTCATAACCGGTTAAAGAGAGTTCAGGAAAAACTAATAAATCAACATTCGCTTGCAATGCAACCTTTATATATTCTTTGTGAATTCGAATATTTTCTTCAATATTTCCTTTCACAGACCACGATTGTGCAGCAGCAATACTATAAGTGTATTTCAAGATATGCCTCCGATTCGTTTTTTAAATTATCTCATTTAATACTGCGTTAGAATTTGTCTGTCAGTGTATAATATGTTTTTAATCAAAAAGCATATTGTATGTTCTCCTTTCTATCTAAGATTATTATTTTCATAGTAAATTTGATAATATAAAATGCATCCCAAATAGAATAATCACTATGCCAAATATTTTTTCAACTATTCTATAATAAGCAGAGTAAAAGTTTGAGAATACTCGTCTAGAAAAGATGAATGCTATTCCATAGTGCCATAACATTGATAATAAAACCAGACTTCCTAGAATTAAAATTTTAACCCATTCCGGGTTATCCTGATTGTACGCAATTGTGAAAATACTTCCATAAAGAATAATTGTTTTGGGATTTGCTAAACATGAAAAAAATCCTATTTTGAAATAATAACTCAATCTGTTCATTGATACTGCATGTGTTGATTCTAACTCTAAATTCTTCGCTTCTTTCTTAACCATATTATAACCTAACCAAAGTAAATATCCGCCACCGGCGATCTTCATAAAAATCAGTATTTCGCTCGTCTCACTTAATACTGTAGAAATTCCGATATATCCTATGGTTGCATAAATTACATCAACTAAAACTATTCCTGAAGCTGTAATTATACCGGCTTTATAATTCTTTGATAGTGTATTCTGAACAACTAATATAAAATTTGGTCCCGGACTAACTAATCCGACAAGCATTATACTAACAGCAAGGAATAGTGAATATATGATAGGATCGCTAGCAATTGAAATATTCATAGGTTATAATTATTTTATTTGTGAGTTTGGCTCGGGCTTTTATGTAGTCGGAAGAGGGCATTTCCGATAAGGAGGTTACATGATTTCCCGAGCCAATTTTTTTTACTATTATAGCAGAAACCGGTATCTACTCACAAGTTTAAATAATGCTTATTCAACTAAAATTGTTTAATAGACTGACACATTACTATTTAATTAAAATCATCTTCTTTGTCAGTGTAATGTTATTTCCGGTCAGTTTATACAAATATATTCCCGAAGCTAATTCAGCTGCATTAAATTCAACTTTATGGGAACCGGGTTGTAACTCATTTCTTAATAATGTTTTTACTTTCTGTCCAAGTATATTATAAACAGCTATTTCATAAAGACCTGATTGGGGAATTGAAAATTCAATTGTCGTACTTGGGTTAAATGGATTTGGATAATTCTGAGCCAAATGAAAATTATTCGGAATATCTTCATTAAATTCATCTTCTACAGAAACTAATATCGATGGACTACTGAATAGACCTGCTCCGAATGTTCCTGCAAATAACTTCGATTGTCCTCTTGCATCAGTCGTAGCATGAAGCTTTGTTACATAATTTACGCCGGTCTGTTCGGTAAATGAATTCTCTTCTATCCATGTTTCACCAAGATTTCCACTAATATATAGTTGATGCTTCTTTAAGGAGAATGCAAGAAGATTACCGGTAACTGGATCTTGAGTTATTTCCCTTAGACTGTCAGATAATGATACTTCCCAAGTATCTCCAAAATCAGTCGATTTTAATAATCCTTTATCTGATGTGAGAAATAATACTCCTTCCTGATCTGTATCTGCATAAAGTAAATTATAAACATGATTAATGTCCTCTGTTTCCCAAACGACTTGCCATGTTTCACCGCCATCAATTGAGCGGATTAGTCTCTGTTGGCTGTTTTCACGAATAAGTGTAGGATCGCCTGCAACTAATAAATGATCGGAATTATTAGGATCTATCAAAATACTTCTAGCAGTAAAATTATCACTATAGTAAATTGGTTCCCACGATAATCCCGCATCCTGAGATCTCCAAAGAGTTGTATCATTATCGAACGCAGGTAAACCCGTGGCTAAAAAAATTGTATTTGTATTTTGAGGATTAATTTTAAGATCTGCTGCACCAGCAATTGTGGATTGAGTAAAAATCTCAACCCAAGAATCTCCTCTGTCAGTTGAACGCATTAAACTTAGCGTAGGTATAAAATCTCGTTTATCATAAAATGCACATATCAAATTATCATGATTTGTCGGATTTATACGTATAAGCGTTGGAGGTGCGTCGTAATCCCAATAAATTGTCTCCCATTCTTTACCTATCTTTCGAAATAATCCACCACTTAATTCACTTGCTGCGTACATATACTCACTATGCACAGTCTCAATATCAGCAATATGACCTCTAGGTATTCTAACATTATGCCACGTCACTCCTTTGTCATTACTATAATAAAACCCGCCAATAAAACTTCCAACAAAATATCTTTGAGAATGTGTTTTTGAACTAACTACGTTTAATAAAATCTCAGAATTCCCTAACGTCGGGTGGTGAACAGGATAAAAATCCCAACTATTGCCTCCATCAGTTGAAATACCAAAACTATCCGCATTGACGCCTATTAGATGATCTGGCTCAATTGTTGAATCCATTTTTAGAAAACCTGGATGATTTTCTACCTTTGACCATGTTAACCCGAAATCGTCAGAAACCAGCAACGAATCTGAATGAATATACCAGCCTGTAGAAGCAAATAGTCTAAAATTACCTCTTCCGTCTCCAACGAGGGCTATATCATGAACCTCAGCATCAAGTATTTTTTGATCAATCGTCCTCCCACTATCACTACTGACAAATACTCCACTATAATTTGCTATAAACAAAGTACTTTCATTTAATGGGTGCCATATAATTTTATCGGAATTCGCCCAAACTTCATCCCACTCAACATCTATCCAACTCTCTCCAAAATCATATGAAATTTTCCGCTTTGACCCGAACATTGTTTCATATTCCATGAGTACGAATTTATCCTCTCCGATTAATTTATTAACCCAAACCATGTCTTCAAAAACCTTCATCCAATTACCGTTTTGATCTCTTTTATAGATTTTTGAATACGGACCATGGTTTAAAAGAACTAATACTTCGCCCTCGAAGTTTTGATGCATCCCCGCAGGATTAAATAGTATATGGGCTGAATCTGGTGTCATTTCAACGAAATTCATACCACCCTTATCTAATGTTAAATTTGGTTCACCATTTTCAAAGTCAATTATTGCAAGTCCAACTTCTTGTTGAGAAGGAAGTGCAAATACTCTGTCCCCTGATTCATTTATATGTAGCACTTCAAAAACTCCTAAATCTTCTACTTGCCAGATTTGTGCAAAAAGACTTAAACTGAGGAATAGTGAGATTAAAAGAATTCGTTTGAATCTATTTATCATGTTACCTTCCTTTATTTATTATTAGTTAGAATTGTATCCCTTCTTTATGGATACCATTTATCCAGCTTCCTTTAATTAAAATTATATGGCTAAAAAAAGCGAAAAGGACGAGGTTACAAATCCTTACCTTGTCCAGAACACTGATGTAGGTTTATAATGGTTCATTTCTACAATATGTTTTAAGTATGGTTTTAAGTGTGATAAAAATTTCCCCAGCAGATTACTCTTGCTAAAACCAACTGTATGCCCTTCAATTGAATCCCATTCTATAATTATGATAAATTGGTTCGGCTGCTCAACACAGTGGATTACCGTGTAACTCAAACAGTGAGGTGATTGCTTAAGGTATTTGGCTGCTTTAGAGTATGCTGTCTCAAAACCGGCTATTTTCCTTTTGGGTAAATCATATCTAATTACTTCAAGGGTTTTATTTTTCATAAGGGTTCTCATATTTGTTTATTAGATTTTGGTATAATATTAAATAATGATAAAATTGATCTAAAGAATTAATTACTTTCGACCCGGTTTGCTGGAGTAAATGTATATTTTGATGTCCATCAGCAATCAAGAGTAAATCTACTCCAAGTTTGCATGCTACTTCCCAATCATGCAAGGTATCACCAATGTAAAGTACTTCTCCTTTCTTACAATTCAAGTCACAAAGCAATTTGTTAGCATTAGCAAGTTTGCATTCTATATAATTTTTATTCTCAATTCCGTATATTTCTTCGAAATATTCTGTTAAATGAAAATGAATCACCATTTTTTCTAGAGTTGTTTGAGAAACTGTAGAAATAAGAAATTGAGTCTTACCTATTTGAGAAATAATATTTAGTACTTCTCTAGCCCTAAAATACAATTCACAGAATAACTTTCTTTCTTCATAAGTCTTGGTGAATTCTTCATCAATGAGTTTCCATTTATTATCGGATATATCAAGTTTCAATTTCTCGTAATATTTTTTTAACGGATACGTGAATACACTCCTATATTTTTCGATCGTAATTTCCGGAGTATTTCTATCTTTTAATATTCTGTTAATAATTCTTCGGCTATATTCAACATCATTAAAAATTGTTCCATTCCAATCCCATATTATATGCTTGTATTTATATATTTCAACCATTGTTTAGAACAAATTTATTGTTGGCGTTATTGAACTGTAGATTCTTAATAAGAATAAATGTATCATTTTATTCCCTTGACAAGCGAAACTAATTTTTTGATGTTAATAAAAAATGATATAGTTCTTCCAAAGAATTTATAATTTTTGCATTAGATTGAAGAAGTGCTTTTTTATTCTGATGCCCATTTGCTATTAAAAGCGAATCAACTCCTATTGCTGTAGAAACCTCCCAATCGTGCAGGGTATCACCTATTAGTAGCACTTCACTATTTTCACAACCAAGTTGCTGTATCCAGTTCTTACCATTTTCAATTTTACTTTCAGCATATATATTATCCATTCCTATTATTTCTGAGAAGTAAGGAGACAGATTATAATGAGTAACAATTTTTGTTAACGATGTTTGAGGATGTGCTGAAAGAATTGATTGTGATTTCCCTTTTTCCAAAAAAAATGATAAAACTTGTTTTGCTCCGATAAAAATATCGCACAGATATTTATTTTTTTCATAATCATTCATAAACTCATGGCTAAGAATTTCCCAATTCTGTCCACTGATATCAATATTTAATCGTTTGTAGTATTCTCTTACTGGAAATGTAAATACATCTCTATACTTTTCAATTGATATTTCCGGTAGTTTCCGTTTTCTCAAAATTCTATTCATTATTCGACGACAGTAATCAACATCATTCAAAATTGTTCCATTCCAATCCCATATTATGTGATTATATTTAGAAAACTCTAACATTAACAAACCTCCTGATTATATTTACAATAATTATCTAATATTAATTTCAAATTCTCTCTTAAAAAGATTTATTGATTTATTTAATTATGATTACTAACTGTGTGAAAAGATTAATATAATTTTCCATCGTTTTCACTCATATTATTATAAGTATTTATGGACTTAACAAGCATATCACATACTTTATCGAGTGTTGATTCGATAAATATTCTATTTGTTACAAATAATTCTTCTTTCATTTGTTCTCATTGTTTTGTGTATTGACATTATTTTAAAATCAACTTCTGCTTTGCAAATAGATCATTTTATTGTCCCTATAAACACTTTTGTCGAATAGACAAATTTTACATATCCATTTTCATTGGTTAATTCGAAAACCTTTCTGAGTTTATCATATGCTACTTGATATTCCCCACTACCTTTTTCCGGCGTGTACGATGAAGAAAAAAACCTTCCTTTCAATCCATCGAAGTCAAATCGCTGTTCATTATAAAATTCTTCATACATATATTTTCCGTTGAAGAAATATCTAATTGTTTCCTGATCTGCATATTTTGCTTTTATATTTACATATTCCGGATATGTCATCAATAACTCTTCATACTTTCTCAGAAAAAACGAACTGTTTGTTATTCGGTTATTCCATATCAAAGCGACTTCTTTAGGTGGTTTCAATATCCTGCTGAATTCACACTTACATTCAGCAACATTGAACCAGTGAAATGCTTGGAATACAGTTATAAGATCTATTGAATTGGTTTGGAGCATTGTGGATTCTGCAGTTCCCGCAACAGAAATAAATTGAGGATTATTATTCAAGTAATTCTCTGCCTCAAGTCTCATAAAGATATTCGGCTCTACTCCAAATACATTACAATTATATTCTTTAATTAGTTGCCTTGAAGAAATTCCTGTCCCCGAACCAATATCCGCAATGTTGTCAAAATTATCTTTCTGAGTATTAAATCTGATAAATTCAAAGACCTCCTTTGGATAAGTCGGTCGATATTTTTTATAGTCAATAACTCTACTATTAAATCTATTTTCATTTGTTACTTGCATGATTCTTAAATCCCTATTTTTCATTCAACTTATGCATATTTCTATTTTTTGATAGGTAGCCTAGTACATCAACAATTTTATTAACAAAATGATTTATGGTTACCCCTTCTTCGCCATGATCCGGATTAATTTCCGTAATCGTAAGAACTGAAAATTTCGGTGAGAGAAGAAGTATTCGAAGAGCATTCATCAATTGATCTAATTTTAATCCCATATTTCTTCTTGTATTTTCAGCTATTGGTATCTCAGTGAAGTCAAGAATATCCACATCAAGATGGATTAAAAGTTGTGAAAAATTTTTTCCCCAACCATTTATAACTTTTGCTGCTGAAAGTGACGGGTTTTCTTGTATTTCTTCAATTGTGGTGTGCGGAATTTTAATGTCACTGATTATCTCTCGCTCATGAACTTTTACATTACCTAGCCCAAATAAAAAAATCTGTTCTGGTTTTAATAACGGAATTGTTGGACCTATGTTGGAAATTTCATTTAGAGTGCCATGAATACCGAGCATATGAGCAACTCCCATCCAATCGAGTGCGCCATCGGTTGTACTTAAGGGTGTATTAAGATCAGCATCCAAATCAATATAAATTAATCCAGTATTTTCTTCATGTGAAATTGCACCGGATACAGTACCAATCTCAACTGTGCAATCACCACCCAACACTAAAACTTTTGATTTGTTATTCAATGAGCATTTAACAATTGGCGCCAATTCATTTATTGAATTGACCACTTCTTGGCTATTCATTGCAAATGGATTCATTATATCATTTTTCCAACGGAATTTGCTAATGTCTCCTAAATCATCAACCTGAAAATTTCTTTCACGTAATTTTTGAATCAAACCAGCATCTCGTAAAGCTTTTGGCGCTTTTTCCTGTCCGGGTGAATAAGCTCCAGCACTAACCGGAGCACCTATTATGTCCAATTTGATCATTTAATATCCTTTGATTGTATAGCTTGAATTGTGTGATTGCTTGCTAACTCACTAACATCTGATATTTAGTCCATCAATTCCTTGCAGAATATTCCCTCTTCTTTTAATAAATTGATTATGTACTCTTTGTCTAGCCCATTAACTTCTACACGTAAGATTTTTTCCCAGTCTGAAAGATCTACACTCCATTTAATTATCCCTTCAATTTTCTCAAGAAGCAAACCCAAATATTTTACCTCAATCTTTGACTGTAATGATGTTTTGAATACAAATATGTTTTCTCTATTTATATAAACATCTTCTTCAAGGTTTGACCCTATTTCTAATAAGTGTTCATGCACTATATCTAATTCATTTTTTAATGAACTGCTAATATGATTTCTTAAAATATTTTTTGTCTTTGTCATTTTACAACCGATAATTTGACAGATATTTCTATCATTTTTTTTGCTACTCATTTCGGATACTACTTCCATAATCTCTATTCGTTCGTAACTACATTTTTTTCTTTGGTTAATCTAATTCCAAATCATAGCGTTGTTCTACTAGCTGTTTTCCAAAAGCAGTTGATGGCTTATTTTCTGTTAGTTTATAACCGAATTTCTTATATAAATGTGCTGCTTCAGGTAACTCGTTAGTAGTCCATAAAAACGAATGCCTATAACCGGCTGATTTCATGAAATCTATAAATAGCGTCATCAACTTATTCCCTAGCTTAATACCCCTATACTTACTGTCAAGCAGAAAGAATTTTAACAACGCGGATTCTTTCATATTCATTACTGCAACTGAGCCTATTATTCTCGATTGATGTTCGCAAATCCAGATCCTATCCCTTCTAGGATCATAATTTTTGAAGAATCTTATAAATCCTTCCGCTACATAAACTTCAAACTCAATTCCGTGCTGTTTCTCTTCATGATATATTTTTCCGTGTAAGTAGATAAGATATCCGATATCTCCCGGTTTTAATTCAGTGCGAATTTTTATTTCATCTAGTTTCATTTTGTTACTCTTGAATTTTGTTTAAAATGGATTTGATCTGATCAAAATGATTTACTAAATCTTTTCTTTCTTTAGGTGAAAGTTGTGTCAGAATTTTACTTACTTGTTTAGTTGATAAACCATCAATTTCTAAATAGACTTTTTTACCTTTCTCGGTTAAAACTATATACTGGATTCGACCATCTTCCTTGCTACTTACTCGTTTTATAAGACCTTGTTTTTCAAATTTCACTAGCATACGGCTTAGATATCCCTTATCCATGTCAAGAATTTCTGAGATTTGATTTGCTGATATTTTATTATTGGCATTAATCTCAAACATTACGCGTACTTCTGGAAGAGTATATGAACTGTTTAATAAATACCTGTCCAATAAGCCGATTATATTGGTATAAAACCTGTTAAACTCTCTCATTTTTTCTATTTGCTTTTTAGTATCCACAACGCAAGTTAAATAATATAGTTGACTTTGTCAACTAATTTTCACAGCCACATATTGAATTTATATGACAGCTTCATAAAGAATAATTGGTTGGATGTAATTATTCTTTTTTCCAATAATTTCCTTGCCACATTGTATTGTTCATAGTACATGCTGCTATTATAACCGATGTACAAAACTGTTCCCGGAGTAGGAGTCCAACCAAACATAAGCTGGAATCTGATATTTGATTCTAATGATTCTAATTCCACCCTTGTACGAAGAAAAGTAAATCGCGTTAAATTATATTCTGCTCCAAACCTGAAAATATTCTGATCATAGGCTAGTTTTTTAGTATCCTTCCTGTAAAGCCTACTCTTTAAATAATCTATGGATAATCTGAAATTATCTGCGGCTTGATAAATAAGTGTAGATTGTACATTTACCAAATCTGCCTTACCAGGATCCAATGGTGAAGATGGATCAACAAGGGCTCGTGGACTTACTCTGGGATATTTTACTCCTGCCCCAAAATCATAATCAAATACGTCCCATGATTTATCTACTGAGGCTGAAATTGAAATTTGCTTTAGTGGTGAAGTTCCAAACTCTAACATAAACCCTTTGTAAACCGTTTGTCGCTCTGATGATCCAACGAAAGCACCTTGCTGGTCTGATCCTTTCTTTGGACCGAATTCTTCCTCTAGCAATCTTAAGTAATCGATATATCCATATAGATTTATAAATGATTGATGTGGTAATTTCAATAATATTCTTGGATATGCATACAGATATTTCATTCTGCCCTGCCAGTCAAAATCAGCATTAAAACTACAAACAGCACTCCAAGATGTTATTAAATTATCGGGATTTGGATCCGCATTATAGCGTATCAAAGCCGACCATCGATTTATATTAACCTGCGCCGTATAGCCAAGTTTCGTTACATAATCAGATGTTCGTCCCTCAGTAGTTAATACGAGTTCGGTATAACGACTTTTGTTGGTAAAATTAAGATAATAACCGAATCCCATCCCCGATCTAGAGACATGTTTATTTTTATCCGGCTCATAAAAATTACTGTTTGTGGAAGTACCCATTACTTGAAATGAAAACGCTGTATTAGAATTTAATGCGAACCTTCCGTCAAAACCAAAATTGTAATTTTCATCTGCTTCTTTATAATAATTACTTGATATCAACCCAATGTAGGATTTTTTATTTATACTTTTTTGGAACCTTCCCATAGCAATTACCGGATACTCACTTAAGTAAGAGGGCTTTCCTAAACTGATTGATTCAGCTAAGTCATTTTCAACTTCTAGATTATCTCTTGCTAATATTATTCCCAACGAATAATCACCAAACTTACCTATAACCTTTCCTGCATAATCCGGATTAATAATCGTCCTTGTATGGATCGTGTTTAAGTAACTTCTGAATATTTCTGTGCCGTCTAAAAAAAAAGGTCGTTTTTCTTCATATAGCATCGGAAATCTTTGATTTGCTGTGTTTACAAATTGATCGGATTCTACTTGAGCAAAGTCAGGATTGATCGTTGTTTCTAATGTAATGTACGATATAGGCTTTAATTTTATTGAAATTCCTTTATCAAATAACATCGGATTACCTAGAAGTTTATCCGCTCCCGATGTATTTTGTCTTTCCCAATCTTTTGAAAGTGTAATCTCGGGGATTACCTCGATACTCATTTTTTCAATCTGCTCCTTTATGCCACGTATTATCCCAGCTTGGGATAGAAATCCAACACTCTCTTTTATTAATGGCATCCAAGAGTTTTTCTCTCCGTTTAGGTGTGAAATTTGTCTTATAATTTGTATTCTCCACTCACAGTTATCTGTACATGAATATTTCAACGATGAAAGAGGGATTGCCAACTCAATTGTATAGCCGCCTTCTGTTATTTCACCATATGAGCTGAATTCAAAGTCAAAACTGTAATCTGGTTCATCAGGACGATCTTCATAGTATATACCATCTTGCTGCACTCCCAAAGGGTTTACCATAAAAAGATATGCATTCCTACTTTCGTTATGTGTATCGATATAAATCTGTATGTGATCATCATCTTTAATGTGATCTCTTTGTGTTAGAGAAGCCTTAATTTTGTTTCCTTCATCTTCAGCTTCTATAGCCATATACAAGTATCGATCGTCATAGCCCAGAAATACTTTAGTTCCATACGTTGGTTCGGTGTTATAACCAGGATAAATTTGATAAAATCTGTCGATCAAAAATGCTTCTTCCCAATTATCATTCTCAAGATTTCCATCGATGGTCGGCGGGATATCAAGAAATCTTAATTCAATCACTGAAGCAGATAATTTATTCGGAGGATCACTTTCATTATTTGTTATATCTCCGTAAAGATAATTGCTCAATGTTATTAACAGAATTAGAACACAGTAAAATTTTTGTTTCACTTCACCTCTCTACTTGAAGAATAATAATCATTTCTATTGTAACCAGTATTTTCATTTATAATGGTTACAATATATTTTTATTTTTGTAACTAATCAAGTATATTTATCTGGTTACATTAATTGGGATTGAAAAATATGACTTGGAAATTTGTTGCTGGGAATTTATCATTAGAATTTATTAATACTGTTGGTGGTCGGATTATTGATAATTCCGGACAGCAAAAGATTCTAAATGACAAACTTGTTTCATTTGATTCATTAATTGATTGGGCTTGCTCGATTAATGTTATTTCACAGTCTCATCGCAAAAAGATTATCACTGAAACAAGTGAAATTGATGCTTCTAATTTCTTTAAGAAGGCGATAGAATTGAGAGAAATGTTATATCGTATTTTTCATCATATTATAATTTCAAAATCTCCGGATCAGATGGACTTGCTAGCCTTTAGTCAAGAACTTTCAAACTTGTACTCTAATACCCAAATAAAATATAGATCGAATTCATTCGAATTGGATTTGGGACTTCAAAGTTCTCCAGAATTTATTCTTTACTCTATAATACTCTCTGCGAGGGAAGTATTATTTTCAGCCAAATTAGATCGAGTAAAGGAATGTCCTGGCGATAATTGCGGTTGGTTATTTCTTGATACTAGCAGGAACGGAAAAAGAACATGGTGCGATATGAAAGATTGCGGTAATCTTGCAAAAGTAAGACGATACAGAGCCAGACAAAAATAAGTATTTTAGTATTTATGGAAATAGGTCTATCGAATTCCACTCATGGTTGACAATTTCGAATAGTTTTCGACTATGTAGTCGGTTTGTCTGAAATTTCATAAATTCTATTCTAACGGGACTTATTGAATAACCTCCCCAACTAGCTGGTCTAGGAATTTCATTAGCCTCTTTAGCCAGCATTTTTTCAAGTTTTTTTTCTATTCCATGACTACTATTATTTTTTTTTGCTTGTTCAATTATAACTGTTGCTAGTTTAGAGGAAATATCTCTTTCTGCAAAGTATATATCTGCAGCATCGTTAGAAATTTTGTCTGCGAATCCTTGGATCCTAACCTGCCTTTTTGTTTCATTCCACCAAAATGTTAAAGCAACTTTATTATTTTGAAAAATTTCTAAACCTTTTTGTGTAATTATTGAACCTGTTATAATAAATTTGCCCGAACAAATATCTTTTAATGAAACATACCGTGCATTTGGAAATCCATCTATGCCTATGGTGGAAAGGCAACAAGCTGAGGGAATTAAAGCTTTGCTTATCTTTTTTTCATCATTGTACCAATTTTTGAAAATACCAATGGGGTCTAGCATATGCTTTTTATTTTTTTCTAGTTAATCTTATCGCTAATTATCTTTCAAATAATTTCTTTGTTCAATAAGGTAAAATCACTTAGTCAATAGAAGGCATTTTATCATCATACTTACTGCCAACAACAACTGTCCACTCGCAAATCTCCCATCTGTAAACCAAACCATTTATAACATATGGATCAGAATCAACAAATTCCTCAACTACTGATTTATCATGTGCACAAAATACTAATAATGCTCTATCAACCGGATCAGCAAACGCTCCTCCAAATACCAATATCCCATTATCTGAATAGGCTTTTGCGATTCCAAGATGTTCCTTCCGGTATTGTGCTCTTTTTTCTATGTAATCGTCAACAACATAGTAAATAAGCGCATAGTATTTCATTTATTCCTCCAACTGTAAGTGATAATTTATTTTAATGTATAAACATTACTCTTATTCATTCCTATTGAGAAAATTTCTAATCTCATTCATCTTATTTACGAGTGCCTTTCTTTCAGTATCTGTTAAATGAACTATCATTTTTTCTACTAATTTTGATGATTTATCATCAAGTTCAAGATATTCTTTTTTACCTTTTGAAGTAAGTTGCAATTCATAAACCCTATTGTCATCTTTACTTTTATTTTTTGTAAGTAACTTTCTTTTTTGTAGGCTTGTTATTAATCTGCTAAGATAACCTTCGTCCAATTTTAAAATGTTACGCAATTTTCTCACTGTAATGTTCTCACCATAGTAGATTTCATACATTACTCTTACTTCGGTCAAGGAGTAGGGACTTTCTAATATTTGACCATCTACCACCCCTATTATGCTCGTATAAAATCGATTGAACTCTCTTATATTATTAACAATTTTTTTCATTTAAGACTCCGTATTAACACATAACATATTATCACCAAATGCAACAGCAATTATTAAGTTAACAACACTTGTCTTTTTAGTTTTTAATTAAATTTTATTTTTGTTTTTACAATTCTATCGTGTATCGAGTTCTCCCCTTTATCTACAAATAGAACTAGTAGATATATAACGATAAATGAATTTGCTATCCAAAACCCAATATTTACCTCTGGTTCATTTTTAAAATAGATTCCCAGCATAGATAAATGCGTTATCTCCCATGGTAATAATTTAATGAAGGTTCTAATCAAGCTTTGTTTATTGCTGATTCTTCCGCTGTTATGATTTAATACTTCTAACCCGAATAAATGTTTACCCAATGTACTGAAATTTGATCTCTCTAAAATTATAAAGTAAAGCCAAACTGGAGTGGACATTGTTAATACAACCCAGATATAGACTTGAATTCCTGTTGTGAAAGCATTAAATGGCAATCCATCAAATACATAGTAGATTACTAATTGTAAGCCGACTAAAACTGACATTAGTATTGCAAAGTCAACAGTATAGGCTGACAATCTAATAATAGATTTTTTCATAATAGTATTTTTTTTAGTAATTGTATGATCTAAAACAGTTAAAATTATCTCGGGTATACACTTTTACATCAGAACAGTATTATTTATTTAAAACAATTCTATTATTAGCACGATCAACATCGGGGATATACTTATCTCCGAGTTCAATTGAGATCAACTCTTCAGCGCTACTGCATCCCAATGTATACGTGCTATTCGCTTGATTCCACACTTCCGCAGTTCGTGTAACTATTTTGTGTGTACCGTCAGCAAAATTAAGTAATAACTTAATCGGCACTGGTATATTGCCTTTCCTTTCTATCGTAATAGTTATTTCGTTTGAATTAGAGTTCGATCTATGAACTGAGTAATCACTAATTGCTAAATCGGGGTAACCATATTCAAAGAGCCAAGGTTTCCAAAACCAACCTAAATCTTTCTTGGATATTGATTCTACCGTTGAGAATAAATCGTAAGGGGTTGGGTGTTTTCCAACCCACCGATTGTAAAATTCTCCTATTGCATCTTTGAATATATTCTCACCCAGTATGTCCATTAAAAATAAAAAAGCTGTTGCCGGACGATTATATGACGAGTTTCTTGAATTGGGTAGTTGTATATGATAAGAAACTATCGTGGGAGGCATATCGTTTTCGGTTCCGGCAACAATTTCATAGCTGCTTACTGCGTGCAATTTTCTATCATATCCATACTTAATTTGATGTTCAAATGGGATCATCACTGCTAATCCCTCATCCATCCAAGCATATTTTTTTTCATTTATTCCTGCAGCAAATGGGAAATACTGATGTAATAGCTCATGGGAAACAAGTCCAACCATATCTGAATGCTTTGAAGTGGATCCATTATTAACAATCATTGGGAATTCCATACCCCCGCTACCATTAAATTGTACTATTCTCTTATATGGGAATGGTATTCCTGGTAAGTTATCTTCAAAGTATTTTATTGCTTTTTTTGCGGCATGCGTTGCTTCATAAAAATCTTCGGATTCTTTTTTGAAGACACTCGATATTCGAATTCGTTCTCCCGATCCTGATTGAATACTACCGGCATCCCACATATAATGATCACTAAAACCAAATGCAAAATCCGGTACTTCATTAGCATCAAACGAATAAGTTAATTCATCTTTAGCTTGAAATACATTCTTCTTCTTGTAGTCCTCTTCATTAATGATATTTACTATCGAATCAGAATCAAAAGCCAGATTCAATTTCTCAAGTATATTTATTGTGTAAATTTTATCCTCATTGAGAAGTTCACCTGTGGCCCATACATTGTAACCGGACGGAAGACTTATCGATACCGAATAGTTATTGAAGTCATTGTACATTTCGGCTATTCCTTTATAACTTACTTTATCCCAACCGTCGATGTCATCATAAACTGATACTTGAGGATACCAATATGCGACAAATGCAGAGGTAGAGTCATAATATCCTAATCTCCATGCTTTTTTCGGAATTGTAAAATTCCAATCAATCTCCAATAAACTCTCAGTCGATGGTAGAATAGATTTCTCTAAATTTACAATAATGTTTGTTCCATCTACTTTTACTTTTTCTTTATCATTTGTATCGTAATTTTGTGAATCGATTATTAGTTTCGTAATATTCATTCCTTCTGTAATTGTCTCATCTTTAAAAGCCATGTCACGTGCTGCCTTCGCTTTTTGAATGTTCTGATAAACTCGTATTACTATCTCTTTTAGGGTGTCTGGACTGTTATTGTAATATATTACACTCTCACTGCCTTCTAATAATCGATCAAATGGATTTATTTTTACTCTTATATTATAATCTGCCTTGTTTTGCCAATAATTCTCACCGGGTTTTCCCAACAACGTTCGTGTTCCTTTCTTTTCCGCATTCATGAAGTTTATTGGTTTATATATATCATTTTGCGATTGAGCGTTTAGAATTACTAGGAATACTAATAGTATTTTAATCATTATGGCTCCAATAAATATTTCATTTTAACTTTTCTCCAAATATCTAAAATGATATTACTTTAGTACGTTATTGGCTATTTCCGAATCGTTTTCAAAGTACTTTGTACATCTTAATGTCACATCTTTGAGAATCGCAATTACTTGTTCTTGTTTCAATGAATCCATATTTCTTATACAATTTAATTGCTGCCTCCATTTTAACAGAAGTTTCCAACTCTATTTTTTTAAAACCGAGTTGTTTTGCCCTTAATAAACATTTTATTAACAGAACTTTTCCTAGCCCAAAACCTCTATGCTCTGAATCGATGTACATTTTTCGTAATCTACACTCTTCTTCATCAATCTTTAATATCGCTGATGTTCCAAGAATTATACCTGTATCTGATTCGATCACTATAAAGTCGCCTCCATTATTGATATATGTTTCTTCAATATTATTTAAATCTCTTTCTGAAGAATTTGCTTTATAGTCAAAACCAAATTCATTTAGTATTCTTCGCACAAGCAAATGAATTTGGCTCGAGTCTGAATTCGTCGCTCTTCTAAAATGAACTTTATCATATAGGTCGTATATTTTACTTGGATACATACTTGTCAGTGAATCCTATAGTTCAAATTATTGCAAGCAACTGTTGTAATGAATTTTTTCATCGCACCCTTTTTAATGTTAAAACAATATTCTTACTACTATAATAAAAATTGCCATCAAGTATCAGTTTATTATCTTGCAAATCGAAAGTACCAGAAAATATTTTCTCGCCTGAACGTGACCATGTTTCCCAAATATCCAAGGTTTTATTATTTGTTGCTACTTCAAAGTACATCGGATTTGAAAGTGAATCTGTATATCGAAACCGAGTTGTATATGCTTGATTATGTTCAAAGTACATTCGCTTAGGTATTATATCACAATCAGTCTCACTTTCTGTCTGCTGGACATCCCAAGTCCCGTCAATCACTGTTGGATTACGATTGTTCATCTGTGCCGACCAATAGCTGATAATAATAGGAAAAACGATAACTATAATTCTGGTTGTACTTGTAAAAATATTGACTGAACGTTTTTGACTCTTTTGGTGAAACGCTGCCTTATCATCTGGAGAAAAGAGTTGTCCGACTTTCTGTCGATGATATACCAGTACGATAATTAAACACATTGTAATTGCTAAAGCCATTAATAACGCTGAACTATCTATCTCAAAGAAAATATCAATCAGAATAATATTTATCATTACTGCTAAAGAGGTCAATGCACCAGCAAAGGCTGTTTTAGGGAAAAGAAGTAGTAAACCACCAAGTATTTCAATAAGTCCAATTGATATTTTATATCCCGTTGAATAACCAAAAAAGTACCACGTCAACCAAAAACCTGATATATCACCTATTGGTTCATCTAATAACCAATCCCCAACATTGAATTGCGCACCCACAATTTTTACAAAACCATATATCAACAACATGAAAACAGCGAAGTAACGGCATGTCACATATATAATGCGGGATAAATTCAATGGCTCTACTCTAATTGTATTTTATTCATTTACTACAGTTATGGATCATCTTGGTAATACTAAGCTAATAAAAACACTTGCTTAAAGCAAGTGTTTTTATATGAACCGTAATAAATTAATAACGCATCATCTAAATTCCAGTTTAACGATTCATGTTAATTAGAGGAAGTGAGTGTGGGTCAAGCAAGTCAACAAATAATAAAATTCATTTCACCTAAATTAATTGTTTATGGGGTCTAGACTGAGTTAAGATTCTATTTCCAAGTCAAGAAAATAATATCCATCCTTTTCTAAAATTTGTTTGTAATTTATGTATAACTCAGATTTAAAAATCGGACCGTTTGTTACAACAGTGTGATACTCACCATTTTCTCCACAGATATCAATATGTCTTTTCTCAAATTCCTCTATAACCTCTCTATTAATAGTTTTTCCCAACCATTCTTTCCCAAGTTTCTTTTTATCTACTACAATTAATTTGGCTGTAAAGCCTGAATCTACGAGCTTATACAGCAGCTCTTTCCTTGAATGCAACCATAGGGGATGATAAGATTCTATCTCATTTTTTTTACAAATTCGATTGCACCACTCTCGATGCTCCTCAATATCGATATCGCCAAAAATACCATATGTGATACCTTCTCTTTGAAACACTTTCAGCTGTTCACTATATGAGGCTTCATATTTTTCCCATGACGCTTCTTTGAACACAATGGGAAGACCAATTCGATTTGCCTGTTCTTGTAAAAGAATTTTCGATAATCTATGCGATCTTGAATAATCTCCGTCTTCATTTAACATCGTGAATAAATACTTTATTTCCCGTTTTTCCTTCATCGCATAATATAGTGCTAGACACGAATCCTTCCCTCCACTCCATGAACAAAAGTACTTTTCATGCATTTCTAAACCCTTGTGAAAATTTTCGTTGATGTGTAATTGAATCTCACCAAAAACGAACTGCTTAATGTCTAATTTTCGTTTTCTTGAATTCGGAATTCCGCAGCCAACCGCATCCGCCATTAAAAAAATTGCAGCTTCGGTTTCTAAACTTTCCTTCTGGATATTCATTTAATGAGTAAAATCAGACTTTTTTTCAGTTACTTTTTCGAGCTTTTGTAGATTAACTTCTACCCCAATTCCCGGTTTAGTCGGTACTTCCATCATGCCATCGTTATTAACATCAAATTCTTGTTCAATAATATCTTCTTTATAATATCTTTTAGAACCAGAAATATCTCCCGGCAAAGTAAAATTTGGAAGAGATGCTAGTGCAACATTCCCCGCTCTGCCTATCCCGGATTCATCCATACCACCATGCCATACCGGAATGCTTTTCGATTCACAATAGTCATGAATTTTCTTCGATTCAGAATAACCGCCAACGCGTCCGGGTTTAATATTTATAATCTTACAACTTCCTAACTCAATCGCTGCACAAGTATCCGATATATTAAGTATACTTTCGTCAAGACAGATTGGGGTTTTTAATTTTCTTTGTAAAATTGAGTGATCAAATAAATCATCATATCCGAGAGGTTGTTCGATAAGTTCCAGGTTATAATGATCCATTTTTTTTAGTAATTCAGTATCCTCCAAAGTGTAAGCGGAATTTGCATCTATCTGAAGACGAATTTCCGGGAATTCCTTCCTTACTATTTCAACAAATTGAATATCACGCCCTGGAGCTATTTTAATTTTTATTCTTTTATAACCTTGTTCTAGATATTCACCGATAACTTCAACTAATTTTGCCGGAGATGATTGAATACCGATGCTTACACCTACCGAAATTTGTTTTCTTGTACCCCCGAGAAAGGATGCTAGTGAAATTCCTTTTGATTTTGTGAATGCATCAGCCAATGCAGCTTCCACACCGGCTTTTGCCATATTATGACCACGAATCCACTTATAAGATAGTAATGCATCTTCAAGATTAGCAAATTCTTTGCCCAGAAGAGAAGGAATTATAAAATCGGAAAGAATATGCCAAGCAGTTTTTATTGTTTCGGATGAATAGGATGGTGATGGTTCTACCACACATTCCCCCCAACCTGTTACGCCATCGGTATCAACTCGAACAATCAAATGCTCCTCAAATAATTCAATGCCAAGTGATGTCTCAAAAGGAGAAACAAGTTCCATCTTAGTATGACGAAGTTCAATCTTTTCTATCTTCATAATCATTTTTTTGTCAGTTGCCTGACAAATATCCCATAATTTTATTTTGCAAAAAATAATTACAGATTAATATCACTATTAATTAATTTAAACCGAAGTTCATTTCCGTTTACTCTACATGCCATTATTTGATTCCCAATACCTTAATTAATTTTACAATGAGAATAACATCAATAATTTTCTGAACAATGTAATCTTCATTAGTTGTAAAACCTTTATCACCGAGTGCACGCTTCAGATCAATTGATCTCTCCCCCATCTTTCTGACTCTCTTATATTTGTTTTTTACTCAAATACAGTTGCTTTTCTTTGTATCTACAAGATGAGGGGAAGATCATAACTTAAGTCAATCTAAACTTTCTATTAATTCTTTATATATTATTCCATGTTTTTTCAATCCACTAATTACATATTCAAAACAGCTAGGATCTTGACCGATATATTCGGGAGGACTGATACCTTTTCTATTGAAATTATTATTGACTAACATTCTAAGTATTGTGGTTGCTGTATATCCCGTGGTTCTTGCCATTGAATGAACTTTTGTATCTTCATCATATACATCATACAAGTCGTAAGAATATCGTAATTTCTTTTTTTCTTTTTCCCCTTCAATTATAATTTTCATAATAGTAAAATCGGTATCACCCTCTTTTAACTCCCACAACGGGAATAAAAGTTTTGAGGTGAAATCTATAGGTCTAATTAATTTACCGTTGATTCCAACTTCTTTTTTACTAAAAAATCCTGCTTCACGCAGTTGCAACATTTTTTCAATATGCCCCGGATACCTAAGTGTTTTTTCCTTCATATTCGGAACTTTTAATGTAAAAGCCAAAGTTCTTAAGCCATCGCTGTTAAAGGCCTCCAATGTGCCTACTTCAGGAAAGTTAATATATTCAGAATCACTAAGTGCAGGACGTACAACCATTTTCCCATCTTCGACATATCTGGCCAACCGAGTGTATTCTTCGATTACATCCATAGGTGAAAAACCAGCTTTATATTCGTAAGGATATTCCCGAATTTTTGGTAGACCGCCAACATAAATTAAAATGCTTTCGGTTTTATCCATAATTGTATCTACGTGTGCAGCTAAAAGATTACTCATCCCGGGCGCCACACCACAATCAACTACTGCCGTAACATTATTAGCAATGGCTACTTGATCAAGTTCAAAAGGATCTTCGGAAAAGAAAGAGATGTCAACAATATTTTTACCCAACTCAATAACTTGCTTTAATGTATCGAATCCCATAAAACCCGGTAGAGCATTTAAAACAAAATCATAGTTCTCAAGTAATGCTTTTAAACCATTCTTGTCGGATAAGTCTTGTTTAATTTTTGTGATTCGTAAATCTTTAGGAATTTTATTAAGATTTTCTTCGCTAATGTCTGCAACTGCAACTTGAAAAAGATTATCTGAGGCTAAATCAACAGCCATTGGACACCCTATAAGACCTGCACCTAAAATTAATACTTTCATAATTTCTCCAATTAATTATAATGAGTTGAAAAACTGCAATGAGAATTGTCTGTAAACAGAAGAAATTTCACAACCCACTGAATCTATTCAAAAACCTAATCAGGATATTTAGACTTTTATAAGATTCACAAAGTCTTATCCGCTTCTTTACTATAACCATTATTATTCACTTTGACTTTTATGAACTCTTAAAATTGGATAGTTTTTGTTCTTATTTAATAGATGTTCGAAACCAGGATAAGTTACTAATCCAAGTTCAGACTTAGGCTCCAAAGCAATAACAATCATATTATTCTTCAATTGATTTAATGGAATTAATTGGTAACCGTCGCTTAGGCTAGTGATTATTTCCTTTAACTGAACTATCGGGTTGACAATCGTATCACCCTCAAAATCCATAGAATCAATTTCACTTATAAAGTATTGTTCAATTTTATCATTCTCGGATTTTTTATAATCATAGTATGTAATCGAGTGTCTATTCAGCCAGTCAACAATCTCTAGTAAATTATTAGGCACCAGATATCCAGACGGTCGTTTTACATCAAACAAGGACTTTACTAAAGGCCGATAATCATGTGCAGTAATGACTGTATCTTCTCGGGATGAATAGGAATACATAGGCACGTTTAATACACTTCCATCAGCTACATGCTCCAGTTGAATCGCAACATTGTTGCCAACATTATTGCTTATTAAATTTTCTCTTCCGAGTGAGACAATATCTTTAATTTCGTCTTTATGTTTATGTACAAACTCTATTAAACCCATCATTCCGGCCATCTGGCCTTCGGTTCGGTGTTTAATATTAGAAAGATTACTCTCTTCTCCATTTAATCCTTCTTGGATCAGTGAGAAAGTATTTTGTATACCCAAGCTTTGCCTGCCATCATTAATATCAAAAGTGCTGTGTCTAATATAGTTAACACCAGGTGGGCCGCCGGGACAGTATTCAAAGAAAGAAAAATTTCTTTCCTTGAAATATCTTTCTATATAGGGAAGATATAGATTTTTCGAGAATTGCCTAATCTCTTCGGCAACATTAATATTTGTCAATGTTCCAATTTCCTGATCTATAAGTTCTATATATCCATATTCTTCAGCAGATTTTCCGAAGGGGTAATATTCATGCACATCCATTGTTACTTCAAAATGATATTTATTAAATAATTTATGCAATCCTATTGTTTCTGGTTCCGTAAGAATAAGGTGATTGCGGTTTAGATCCATACCATTACCATTTCTTCTTTGATCCTTTTCTGCACCGTCTGGATTGACTTGCGGAACTAAAGCAAAATCTATTTTATCAAAAAGATACCTGTTTTCTGGCTTGAGTAAATTGGTAATCATTAATAGAGCACCTTCTTTACCCGAATGCTCATTACCATGTTGCTGAGCAAAAATCAATAATTTAATTTTAGATTTATCCTCGCCAAAAACTCCATTTGAAAAGTATACGGAAAATATCTCTTTACCCTCTACTGAAGAAGCGATTACTTCACTAGTAATTAAATCATATTCCTTTTCAATTGATTGAATAAATAATATGATTTCTGAATGCGATGTGATTTTTGAATAGTTGGCCAGTTCCAGTGGTGTTAAAATATTTTGAGAGTAAAGATTTACAGAGGTGAAGATGAGAAACAAATAGACCGCTTTAATCATTTTAATAATACCTTTATTTAGTTTGAAGATTTGTTGTGACTTCAGTAACTATAAAATATATCATCTAAAAAGTATGCTTCCCCAAATCAAATTCATTTTTATTTCTTTACTTAGGACAACACAGTTTAGGGTGTATTCTCTTTCGAACTAAGAATTTTCTGTTCTATATATTTTTTTTATAATCACAGGCTAATGCAAGGTTATATTACCCAATTATAAGCAAGTAGAAAACTTTTAGTACTTATGAAAATTTTAGCAGGGTACTTATTATTACAAAAAGCATTTATACAATAACATGGAAGAATCTTATCAAAATTATACTAATAAACTTTTATTCGGCTAAAATATTTTCAAACCCAGCGAAATACTGTGAACAACAGGTAGTATATCGTAATTCGAATAAGCATAATCAAATTCTATAACATTATTACCCATTGGTAAATTTGCCCCTGCGCCTAAAGAAAAATTCAGAGTATCATGACGATAATAATACCCTCCTCTAATAAAAAATCTATCGAAGAATGAAACCTGAGTGCCAAATTGTATTCTTTCTTTATTGTCATTAGGGTGAACTGCATCGATTCCACCTATTATTTTTAAGAATTCAGATTTATAAATATCCATACCAATACCTACTTGGAAAGTTAACGGTAAAGGATAACTTGTTGTCCTTAGGTCAGCCGGTGCTAATCTGCTTAAAGGATAGTTAGGATCATATTGTTTACGGGTTTCCAAATCAGCCCCGGAGAACTGCAAGTTACCACCAAAGTTTTTCATACTCATTGCAATCGTCAAGTTTCGAAAACGAAGGTTATATTGAGTCCCAATATCAAAAGCAAAACCGGAGGCACTCTCATTCCAAATTGACTGGTTAATATATTTAATAGAAACACCTACATTAAAATCCTCAGTTAAAAATCGTGCATAAGAAACTCCGATTGCAATATCCTGAGCATCATAGAATTGGTTTGTTCCGTTTGGTTCTTGTTCTGTAGTAATTTCTATTCTTTTTGTTGAAAAAGATATTACACTAGCCCCAATAACACCAACATCACCCATATTATAAACAACCGCTGCAGAATTCATATCAAATAATTCAAACCATTTCATGTAAGAGAGATTCAAACTAACGCCTTTGGTTTTAGCCATTCCAGCAGGATTCCAAAAAATTGAGCTTGCATCAGTTGTTAGACTAACAACCGCACCTGCCAAAGCTGATTCTTTTGCAGAAAGAGGTATTTGTAAAAATTGAGCACCTGCAGATCCAAGATTTGGATTTTGTGCAAACAATATTCCTGATAAAATAAGTCCCGATAAAAGAACAAATATCTTTTTCATTTGAAACTCCTGATATTCATAAGCATCTGTTATTTTTATGCTATTTTATTATTGCAAATCTTTCCATATGTTGGGATTGTTCGGTTTTAACAACATATATATATACTCCCGGAGCTACTTCTCTTCCACTTTCCGTTCTTAAGTCCCATGTCTGAGTACCACTGCGTGAATTATGATATAATGTTTTAACACGATCCCCTGCAACGGTAAAAATGTATATTGTACATTTTGATGGAAGATTGATAAATTGAATTTGTCTAAGCGGTTCCAATCTCAGTTCGCCGAGTTCAGGCTCAAATATCGAAGAGACCAAATATGGATTTGGTACAACTCTAATTTTGTTCATTTCGCTTGTTTGTTTGGGAATGCTAATAACAGGTCCCTTTATACTGAATTTATACTTATCCTGAATATTGGGCATTATTGGTTTTACAATTTCCACTGAAAAAATATTTCCCACATTCGGAGGATTTTTAGAATCAAAGGTTACTTTGCCTGCAATACCCTCAAACAGAAATGTACTTTGATTTGAAAGCGAATCTATTTCAGCAATTGAATCGCCAATTGAATTTCTTATTAGAAGACTTATAAACCCCTCACCGTTTTCGTCCATTCCATTTCCTGTTGTAGAAATTATATAAGTTTCAGTTTTGATCAAAGAGACATCATCAACGGAAAATGTAATATCTATATTGTCTGTTCCTCCAATTCTGGCTATGTTATTTAAAACCTGGGGAGGTTCAAGAGAAAACATTACACCGTCACTTATTGCTTGTTTCTGCTTCAATTGAATTGGGCGTTTTGCTATGACTGTGTCTTGATTGTTTCTTATAACGGTTACAGCGAAGTTAATTGTGATAAGATCACCTGCTTCAGGAAGAAAGTCGATAGGATTCGACAAATCATCACTTAATATAACATTGAAACCTTCGGATGTAAGTATAAATGTACGGCCCCCGGGAGGGTACCCTAACCCAGATCTACCTACTGTTTCTCCTGTTGTTAGATTCAGAATATCTACCGTAGAAGCGTCAACAAAAGATATACCGTAACTATATGGTTTAGTTTGAGAAGAATCCGTTATTTGAAGTGTGACTGAAGTTTTAAGATTACCTCTTTCTTTTAATAGCAGGTATGAAAACTTTGCACTATAGGTATTACCACTTAAAGATTCATCATCTATTGGATCAACCTTTAGGTTATAATTCGATTTACCATGTCCGTAATGATTAACAGATTCAACCGAAACAGGGGTTCTACCGATTGCATCGGATCTTGATATAACTGATACAGTATTAATTGATTCTAATGTATTACCTATCGAACTTTCTAAGCTTGGGATAACATCCGTTCCTCTATCATAAGCAGTAATGGAATACCAATATTCAATGCCGTTCAGGACTGTGGAATCTATAAAACTATATTGTATTCCGGTGTTATCACCAATCGAATTTATTTTATCAAAATCTACAATTTTATCCCAGTCAATTCCTCTATTCATACTTCTGTAGATCCTATATCCTTCAAAGTCTATTTCACCACTAAATGAATCCACAGATAACTCAGCTATATTATCCCAGTAAAGAATAATTCTCTGATTACCGGGAACACCTGTCAACGTTGGTCTATCCGGCGCTTTTGGTAACTCAAAGTTAGCTTGTACTGTGTTTTTAGCTTGTTCATAGGAATTGTAAAAATCATCTAAGTCTTTACCGGCAATAATTGCCGTATAAAATGTTAGTGTATCATTTGGTTCTATTTTATAAGGTCCTGATGACATATTGAAAAGAAGATCCCCTCCGCTCGCGGGTAACTGTGATGGATCATCAAAGTGAATATTATCGTCGGAGGCAACGTGGAAATATTTACTGCTTAATGAAGAATTATAAAGCGACCTGCTGCTGGAGATATAACCATACTGAATTGAATCAACATCTACGTCGTAATCATAAAGCATGTAATGGCAATCTGTCATCCCAAGCTCAACTCCATCAACCATCGGTGTTTTGAGCATTACCATGCCCATGTAAGCGGTTTTTGTGTTCCAATCTTTAGAATAACCTTTGGAATCATACATATATGCTAAATTATTTGCCGGATCGATACCAACCATATCATCTTCATACTCTGGCGCACCTCCACTACCATCACCAACATCACAATCCATGTAGATATTTAAATACATACCTTCGTAACTGTTGCTGCTTTGATTAATTACTTCGAATTTGTAGAAGAGCATGTTTCTTGCAAATTCAATACCATACGCATATCCGGTTTGATTAATTTGTATTCCGAGGATTTCCACCGTATTACCGGAATCATTATATACACTGTAACTATCTTGATCAGATTTGAATACTGGGTTACCATCCGCATCTTTTACCGGCCATCCCAAATTTTTATTCCATGAAGAAGGTTTATCACTAAAAGCAATATGAGCAGAATCTGCATTATGATAACCGGACGCCGCTTCCCATTCTTCATTGGTGGTAAATCGTCCTTGTATAACATTATTGGGAAATGCTACCATTGGATTCAATCGATAGATATAGTGGTGACCACTATTAATGGGGAATTCTCCGGAGGGACCTTGAGTTAATGTTCTGGGATATAACTTTCCTCTGTTTTCAAAAAATAATCCAATATTACTCGCGTTATGTATTCCCGCAGCTCTATCTTTTATGCTTGTTATCTGATTAAAATATTTCCCTTTTTCGTCTTCTTTATTCTGCGGAAAAATATTTAACAACAGCACAAACATTATTAAAATATAAATAGCTCTTTTTTTCATAAGGTTACCATATAGATTTCGTTTACAAAATTTCATTATAATTTTATAGATGTTCCCAATCTAATTGTTCTTGGCGGCCCATAATTAGACGGGTCTCTGATCCACTCAGCAGAATGATTCCCTTGTGTGTAGTCTGGAGAACCAGAATCTCGATAGACATAAATAATATTTTTGTGATTAGTTAGATTTATAATTTCAGCAAAAATTCTAAGTCTCAGGTTATTAACAACTTTAAATTCTTTACCAAGCATTAAATCAATAGAGTATTGTGCAGGCTCCCTCAATGAATTTTTTATTACTAACCCAGCATCTCGCCCTCCCGGTGTATAAGGGTATCCTGAATGAGCTTTAAATATTAGTGTAAAATCCATGTCGTCGAAAATATGTCCGCCAAAAATTTTCGGACCTTGTCCGTTAGGAATTGTGAATGTACCAATGACGTTTAATACATGGGTTTGATCGAATGATAGATAATATAATTGTGTCGATTCTTGCGTACCGGGATAATATTCTTCCTCGGATGAGGCGCTTCCTTTAGCAACGGAATAAGTATAAGCTAATTGACCTGAGAAATACTCATCGGGTCGAATTCTTACATTGACCTCAAAACCCTGAACATTTGCATATGCTTCGTTGACATAAAGGGTATAACCAGTATATCGTCCCTCTACAAAAGGAAAGTAATAACGAGTTCCCAACAAACCTGTTATATCTTTATAATACGCTATAAGATCCACTGCCATTCTTTCACTAAATTGATGTGAGATGCCTACTTCATAAGCTACTGTTCTTTCCGCATCAAGATCTGCCTGTCCAAATATTGGCTCTCTAACATTTAAATCATATTGATGATTTTCGTATAAATATCTAAAAGATGGATTTTGGAAAAAATGTCCGTAAGCAAAATGAAGTTTGGTTCTATCGGAAATTGGATGTGCTATACCAATTCGAGGAGATAATTGCGACCTTGATTTTACATTAACTACCGAAGACGGATCTAACGGATCACGTCTGAATTGAACATTAGCATTCATGTAATCATAACGTAACCCAACATTAACGACTAGTTTCGATAATTCAATTTTATCTTGAAGATATGCCGAGACTTCAAATGGTGTTGTTTGATAATCATTCAAATACGGGAAGTTTCTTTGAGGATCGTAAACATAAAAATAATTTAGCCAGTTTTGTTTATAAGTTCCGCCAAATTTTATTTCATTTATATTACCGATTTGCCAAAAAGCGTCGAATTTAACATCCGCTGAAGCTGTCCTACTTCTCGTTAATTCTTGAGGATCTGCCTTACTATAAAATTCGATGCCGTTACCAGCATCAGGAAGATAAGTCCAGTCTGATGATGGAATATACTCCGCAGTATCCTTGTCAAGCCCCGAATAATAACCCTGATTAAAATAAGAAGCTCTCAAATTATAGAAAAAATTGTTGGTTATAGTGTGTGTGAAAGTAATTGTACTTTGCCAACTGTCTCTTTTTTGCCTTAAATACTGATCAGGTATATATTTATACCTATGACTGTAATTTTGTCGCGAACTCTTACTCCCTCTATTGGAAATCATAATTTTAAATCCGGGAATAAAGTCAAACGTAAGTTTAGAAAAAACTGACTGGGATTTGTTATACCCGAAGGGCAGATAACTGCCTGCATTGTTTTGTTCACCAGAAATGAAAAATTTCACCTTATCGGAAATAATTGGTCCGCTAAAGCTGGCATTTATTCTGTTTTCATGAAGCCGTGAATATTCATCAATTCCAAACTCACTAGTTCTAACTTCAATCTTTCCTGTATAATCATCGGTGCCATCTCTTGTAACAATGTTCACTATACCACTTAATGCATTTCCATATTCGGCATTAAAGGTACCGCTAAGTAAACTCATTTCTTGTATTGCATCATTATTCAAGTTAGTTGCAAGTCCACCTAAAAGAGGATCTTGAACCAACATTCCGTCAATCATATAGGCAACCTCGTTTGATCTTCCGCCTCTAATATGAAGATTGGAGCCGCTACCAACAACTCCAGCTTGTAAACCTAACAATTCGGTAAAAGTTGAAACAGGTAAAGATTCAATTTCGTCCCGTGTTATAACAGATATTGTGCTGGTAAGGTCTTTACGAATCATTGGTGCTTCAGCCGAAACAATTATATCTGTCACTTCAAAAGATTTAGGAGATAAAGAGGCATTATTTTCAGTTGTTTGATCAACAACAATCCTTACATCTTGAAAGAGGACTGTTTCATAACCAATAAAACTAATTCTCACATTATATACTCCGGGAGGAATATTTATTATTATAAACTGACCGTTCTCATCTGCTGAAGCGCCAATACTCGTCCCTTCAAGCATAATATTAGCACCTATTAGTGCTTCACCTGTATGTTTATCTGTAACCTTACCTACAAGTTTACCGGTTACCCCAGCAAAAAGACATGTTTGCAGTAATAATAAAAAAAGAATTTTTTTCATTTTAACTCCAAAGTAAAAACTAAATATTTATCTAAATCTGTTATTCGTTGATAATCTTCCTATACTTTTCCATAATTTCTGTTGTCTCAATTTGTAATGATTTTGACTTGGATTTATTTTTTAATGCACAGGCTGTAGCTATAGCATTGATTATTACAGATATCGCAGCAAAAGAATTAGTAAATAGCATATTTTCACTGTGAGAAATAAGATTTAAAGTAGAAAAGGATGTAATAGGTGACGTTTCTTTATTAGTAATTGCAATTATATTAATGTTTTTCTCTGATACTATTTTTGCAAGCTCGATGGTATCTCTCGAATATGGAGGGAACGATAATGTAATTAATAGATCGTCTTTATTCAGAAATGGAGCCTGTTCATAAAAGATACAATAATTATTCTTAAAAGCTGAGGCATCAACGGCAACTTGCACAAGTTGATAAGCCAAAATCTCCGCAAGTAGATAAGATACACCTAAACCTGCCGTAAAAACTCTTTTAGAACTTACTATCATATCAACTGAACGATAAAAAACCTCTTTATCAATCTTTGCAAGTGTATCATTAATATTTTTAACATCAAGATTCGCTACAGAGAGCAAAATATCTACATCAATATTTTTTTTATCGAAGAAAGGAAATGTTTGCCTATTGCTCAAATGATTTTGAAGAGAAATTGCAATTGCCTCACGTAGTTCACTATACCCTGAGAATCCCACTCTTTGTGAAAATCTAACTACTGACGCAACACTTGTTCCTGTAGCTTCAGAAATATTTTCGAGGTTTAAGAATGATACCCTATCAAAATCTTCTAATATGAATTCGGCTATCTTTTTTTGATTCTTTGGTAAAGCATCAAAATTATTTTGAATTTTTTCTTTTATCTCTTTATATCTTAATGTCATATGCAAAAAGTATTCGGAGTAATCCGAATCTCACTCCATTTTTATTTTAGTAAAGTCATTTTTTTAGTTTGAATACTTGAGCCATACTGAATTGAATAAAAGTATACACCACTAGATAATCCCCTAGCATCAAAATCAATGGAATAGAAGCCAGCCGGTTTTTCTTCATTGACAAGTGTTGTAACTTCTTTGCCTAAGACATTATAAACTTTCAGAGTAACTAAACCTTTTTGTGGAACTTGATATGATATTTTTGTACTAGGATTAAAAGGATTTGGATAGTTTTGGTTAAGCGAAAATACGGAAGGAAGAGTTTCATCATTTTCTACAGAAGTTAATAACCCATACTTATCCACTGCCTGCTGCATACTTGTTTGCATATCCGCTTCATTTAAACCGTAAGCAATTGCTACATAATAAATCAGAGAATCACCAGGAGCGACCGTTTGCTCCGAAAATGCAGGAATAATAACCGGATCATCTACATTTGGATCATCAGGATCAGTTATAAATAACGAATCAATATCATTGTAAGTTAACCAATTGTAATATGCTGAATCTTCATTGTATCCATCAAACCATAAAAAATTAGCAATAGACTTAAAATCTTCAGACAAAGATCTAAATCCTACTGCTTCTGTCTTCCTAACGCTAATAACTTTGTTTTGTGATGAATATGTAACGGTATCACCGCCGCTGTATGAGTCTTCAACCTGTGGTACTAAGTCTAATCCAACAATTGCATCAACAGCATCTACTTCCCTACTAATAATTGTATATTTCACAATTATTGAGTTTTGATCTTGCCAACAATAGATATTTAACTTTTCAAGTACATTAGGAGGATAGCCGGAATAGTTATTATTATAACTACCATAGATTTCGTAATCTCCAAATGTTGGATTATCTAGTAATGTTGTCGGTTCCTCGGCATCAACATCCTCATAATAATCAAAAACTGCATCTGGCCCAGTGCCGACTAAAATTGTTGCTCTGGAAATCTGTTTAATAGTATCTGGTAAAGTATAGATTCCTATTTTACCATAGCCATCAACATAAACATTGATGTCATTCAAATATAAATCTACTTGACCGTATATAGACTTGTTGATACTGATAAGCCCACAAAAGAGAACGGTTAAAAAAAGTAGTAATTTTTTCATTTTTTCCACCCTTTTAGTTAATGATAAATAATTATTTACTTAGAGATATCTACCTCAATTACCAGTTGATTAAAAATGGAGGTATCAGTAAAAGGAAACCCAGTAGAGAAAAGATGAGTGCAAGAGGTAAAAACCATATTGCCCACCTTTCCCAAGGTACATCAGCAAGTGTTAATACACTAATAGTAACTGCAGATGTTGGAATAAGCATATTGGTAAAACCATCACCCATCTGAAAAGCTAGTACAGCTGTCTGTCTTGAAACACCTACTAAATCAGCTAAGGGAGCCATAATCGGCATTGTTAGAACAGCTTGCCCACTACCCGACGGAACAAAAAAATTAAGGAATGATTGAACCACAAACATTGCCTGAGCAGAAATTACCGGATTAAGTGCAGAAATTGGTGCAGACAGTTCGAATAAAATTGTATCAATGATATTACCATTTTTAGCTAATATCAGTAACCCTCTTGCAAGTCCAATTATTAAAGCAGCTCCAACAAGATCTTTTGCACCCTTGAGAAATGAATCTGTAATTTCATTTGCCGAAAGTTTTCCTGCGATTCCTACAGCTATTCCAGTAATAACAAATACTGCTGCAAGTTCTTCTATGAACCATCCGAATTTTAGAACCCCAAAAATTAAGGTAAGAATTCCCGCTAAGAACACGGAAAGGACAAGTTTATGTCGACGAGATAAGCCACTAAATTCATGAATAGCAGAAAGGTCTATGTCCTTCTTTTTTTCTAGATCTTTTTGGTAAGTAACACTCTTTGTGGGATTCTTTTTAATTCGCCGTGTATGAATCATTACGAAGGTAATTGCCGTAGATGTCGTGATAAACCAAACAACTAATCTATATGCTAAACCAGAAAACAATGGAAGCCCTGCAACATCCTGAGCAATACCTATAGTAAATGGATTTAAAAAAGCACCTGCAAAACCAGCCCCCGCACCAACAAAGGGAATTGCCACTCCTGTAATAGTATCATACCCAAGGGTCAGTGCGAGAGGAACGAATATTAAAATAAATGGAATTATCTCCTCACTCATTCCAAAAATTGCTCCACTAAGAGAAAAAATAGTCATGAAAATGGGTATCAAAAGTATCCTAACTAAACGACAGTTTTGATAGGCCTTAGCTATTCCTAAAATAGCCGAGTCAACTGCTTCAGTTTTTTGAAATACAGCAAAAGCTCCCCCTACTAATAAAACGAGACCTATTATAAGTGCGGCGTCGACAAAACCCAAAATAGGAGCTTTGAATATATCCGAAATTCCTTGAGGGTTTGAAGGGATATAATGAAACGTTCCATTTACAATTTCTTCTCTTCCTTCTACCATTTGAGTTTCGAATTTCCCACCGGGAATAATCCACGTCAAGCCGGAAGTTATTATCAACAGAGAGAATAAAATTGTGAAAGTGTTTGGTATTTTTATTTTACTTAAATTCATTCAATGATACATTTTTCCATAATATTATATTTATCACCCCTTTTAAGAATGTTTAACTGAATATTATCCGCTGCCAAATAATTGCTATCATTTGTTGAGATTTTTGAACTATTGGTTGCATCAAAAACTAGGACTAAACTTTGTCCTATTACTTCAAAAGTATTGTTTGGGTTTACGATTATCCCGGTAGATTCATCTATCCCAACACCAAGTTTATCAGGGTTCTCAAGTACAACACTTATAAGTCTATTTAGTCTTTTTCTGACGAGGAAGTGTTGATCAATAATAACGGTAGACAAAAAGCCAAAACCTTCTACGGTTTCAATGTTGTTCTTTTCAATGGTAACATAATACCTAGTTGAATCTTTGTTGATCAATTCATTACCGGTAATCATTATCTTACTCATCACAGCGGCTCCGGCACTTGATCCCCCAACAACTCCACCACTGTTATAGATATCAAATACTTTTTGAAGAAGTTTGGTACCAAGCATATCTCTAGTCAAATCACTTTGGTCGCCTCCTAAAAAAAATACTGCATTAGCCCAATCCATCTTATCAAGATTTGCCTGATTATCGGCCGTTTCTCTATCAAATAAAAGGTAATCGGAATTTCCTCCATACTTTGCGAATTCCTCTTCCTGTAATTCACTACTTCGTTTCGGTGCCGAACCTGCATTCGGGATGATCATTATCCTTGATTCAGTACCCCCTGATATTTCTACAAATTTCTGAATGATTTCATCAGTCTGCACTCCACCAACAATTAGCAACTTACCTTTTGGTTGTGCAAAATTTTGAGAGAAAAGTGAAAAAATAATTATGAGAAGACTACAAAACATTTTCTTAGTCATTAGTATTAGTCCTTTTTAATTATTTCGAAAACGATTTCTGCTGATTTATATAGATCTTCTAAATAAATAAACTCTTCATTTGAATGCGGGTTTTGGGCACCGATACCAATATTTACCGTCGGTATACCATTTGTATTTAACGGGTTGGCATCACTACCGCCTAGCGAAACATTTGGATGTGGTTCTAATTCCAAATTTTTTAATGCTTTAAAAATGATTTTGTAGACTTCTTCATCCTTATCAATATCATACGGAAAAAAATCCCATTCGCTTTTAAATTCTATTTTTCCATTGACTTTTTGTGCTTCTTCAGCAAATCTGTAATTAATTTCCCGAATTACCTTTTCTACCATTTGCTCATCAAAAGATCTAACCTCCCCTTCAAGTGAAACAAAATCCGGTACAACATTAATTGCTGTCCCTCCACGAATCAGACCTATGTTAATGGTAGTTTCATCATTGTATCTACCCTGCTTAATTTTATTTAAAGCTGTAGTCGCAATTTGCAGGGCATTAATTCCCTTCTCTGGTTCAAGACCTGAATGTGCAGCTTTTCCATGGATTTTTATTTTAAAGTTTTTTGATCCACAAGCTTTTGAAATAAAATTACCCGGTCTTAATGATGAATCAAACACAAAGCCCATTTTTATATCATCTTTTAATCGCAAGTTTTTCGATCCAAGTAAAGTGCTTTCTTCACATGTTGTAAATACTACCGTGAATGGTTTTGAATCTATTCCTTCTTTAAATATTTTTTCGATCGCAAACAACAAAACAGCAATTCCTACTCGGTTATCTACTCCCAATACTGTTGTGCCATCTGAAGTAATTCTATCTCGTTTAACAAGAACTCTCAAATCCCTAGTTGGTCTTGCAGTATCCATATGAGACAAGAGTACCAGTTCACCGCCACCACCAATTTCACAAATGATATTTCCAGTGTTGCTTCCCGAAATTAGGTTAGAGTCATCCTCAGCAACAACAATATCATATTTTGATAGAACGGTTCTAATATAATCTGCAACTACTTTTTCATTACCTGAAAGAGCATCTAATTTCGCAACTTCCAGAAATGTTTCAGTTAACGCTGATTGATTCAAACTGTAGTATATTTTACACCTTCAATAATTTTTGTAAATTTTACTACAGTATATGCTTTTCCCATATTTTAAGCAAGCTTTTTCTGAAAAATCTTCGGAAGGAATAGAGAAGATAAAAGATTGGGTAGAGTTTTATAACAAAAAACGTCCTCATCGAAGTATTGAAATGCTGACGCCGTCAAAAGCTTATCAACTAAATGGAGATTTAAAAAGGATGTGGAAAAATTATCATGGCAAAAAAATTCTATCCATTAGCTAGCTGGTGGATAGAATAAAACCATAAGCTTGAGTATGTTTAATTAACAAAATAACTAAAAAAAAGAGTCAACTTTTTTCAGGGCGCTTCAATTTTTTTTTATTCCTTTTCATTCCCCCAATCACCCAATCTTGAACGTTTTATGCCAAATCCCACTGCTTTTGATCTTGACAGCATTCCATCATCCCAATTTCCCATTATTCTTGAGCGCTTCACAGCGAAATCCATCTCTGACGGACACTTTTCCATCTTTCCAATATTCCCCTCTCCCTCTCTCCCCCTCTCCCATTCTCTGTGTCGTCCTGAAAAAAGTTGACAAGTTATAATAATAGTTTTCTTTCTTTTTTTGCTACTTTTTTTCTTTCTTTTGTTAATATGTTGATAAGTTTTTTAAGCTGCATATTTTTCTACAGGAGTTAG
>Ga0209164_1000756_pt1 | contig 58295 bp, 45 predicted proteins | sample MTBNYHSulfiMetaG_FD_187458 | JGI IMG/M metagenome (GOLD analysis project Ga0209164, IMG submission 187458) | Enrichment culture microbial communities from rom New York Harbor, USA that are MTBE-degrading - MTBE-NYH (New York Harbor Sulfidogenic)... | ecosystem: Environmental > Aquatic > Marine >... | reverse complement strand
TGCTCAATATCCCCAGCCCCTCGGGCTATTCGGACCAGATCGTGCATTACGTCGGCGAGGTGCTCCAGCATTTGGCGATCGATTTCGAGGTGACCCGCCGCGGGGCCATCCGCGCCGTTCTCGAGGGCACCCAATCCACGGTGAACCGCGCCCTGGCCGTCCATCTCGACACCCTGGGCGCCATGACCCGCGAACTCAAAGAGAACGGCCGGCTGGGCCTGGCGCCGGTGGGAACCTGGTCGAGCCGGTTCGCCGAAGGGGCGCGGGTGACGATCTTCAACAAAAACGGCCCCCAGCGCGGTACGGTGCTGCCCCTGAAGGCCAGCGGACATGTCTACAACGATGAAATCAACACGCAGCCGATCCACTGGGATCAGATCGAGGTGCGGGTCGATGAACCGTGTCACGATGCCCGGGCACTTCACGATGCCGGGTACGAGATCGGCGATTTCATCGCCTTCGATGCCACGCCGGAAATCACCTCCCTGGACTACATCAACGCGCGTCACCTGGACGACAAGGCCGGCGTCGCCCTGCTTCTCACTTCCGCGAAGACGATCCAGGACCATCAGATCGCCCTTCCGGTCAATTGCTGCCTGTTGTTCACCATTTCCGAGGAGGTGGGGTCGGGCGCCTCTTCAATCGTCTATGGCGACGTGGCCGAGATGGTCGTCATCGACCATGCACCGGTGGCGCCGGGCCAGGCCTCCAGCGAATATGCGGGCACCATCTGCATGATGGACCAGAGCGGGCCGTTCGATTACCATCTCAGTCGCAAGCTGGTCCGCCTGTGCGAAGAAAACGATATTCCCTTTTGCAAGGATGTGTTTCGTTATTACCGCTCCGATTCCGCCTCGGCCATCGAGGCCGGCAACGACACCCGCACCGCCCTGGTCGGCTTCGGTGTGGACGCCTCCCACGGCTACGAGCGCACCCACATGGACACCTTGACTGCCGTGACGCGGCTCATCACGCTCTACATGCAGAGCGGCCCGACCTTTTTGCGCGACAAGGACGATCTGGCGAGCCTGGAGGGGTTTCCCCATCAACCGTCGCGGGATGTGATCAGGATCACGACCTAGTTTTGTGCCAGCAGTTCTAACTGAATGTGATTCATCCTGAAGGGCCTGCATTCCAGAAGGTGTTTGATAAAAAAACGCATGGCATCGGCCACCTGTCCCACCCGGGCCGGGTTTAATGAATGACATTCAGTTAGAATCGTTGCTTTTGTGCCAAAAGACGTGACGATGACTTGTAAAAAGTGCTAAGGTCACCCCATTTATCGGCTTGAGAGGAAAGGCATTTGCCAAGAATGCCGCTTATAGACCCGAAACGATTCATGACGAGAGGAGAGACCCAATGAAGGAGTGTGTGATCATCGACGGCGTGCGGACCCCGAACGGCAGGGCTCACAACGAAAAGGGGTGGTTCCGCAAGGTGCGCCCCGATGAGTTGCTGACTGCGGTTTACCATGCGCTGTTCGAGCGCAACCCCAAGATCAAACCGGAGGATGTGGACTGCATCATGGCGGGCACGGCCAACGCATCGGGGATGCAGAACGATATCGGCCGGCTGGCTTGGCTCGCCGCCGGGTACCCGGAGAGCGTCCCGTCCCAGACCATATGCAACCAGTGCCCCTCGGGCATGAGCGCCACCATGGACGCCGCTCGGGCCATCATGACCGGCGAGGCGGACATCATGATCGCTTCCGGCGTGGAGGACATGGAAAAGGTTCCCATGGCGGCGAACATGGATATGCCGCCGCGCCTCTGGAACCGCTACAACCCCATGGACATTCCCATGGGGAATACCGCCGAAAAGGTGGCCGACCAGTGGAACGTGACCAAGGAAGACATGGTCAACATGGCCTATCACTCCAACATCAAAGCCAAGCAGGCGCGCGACGCGGGCAAGTTCAAGAACGAAATCGTGCCGGTGATGGGGCACAAGGAGGACGGAACGGAATTTCTCGTGGAGCATGACCAGTGGATCCGCGAATCGGTCAGCAAGGAAGATATGATGCTCATGAAGACCCCGTTCAAGGAGAACGGCAAGGTGAGCGCCGCCACCTCGTCGCCACTGACCAGCGGTGCGGCCGCCCTGCTGCTGATGAGCCGGGACAAGGCCGACAAACTGGGATTGTCCTACAGATACAAATACAAATGCGGTACACAGGCCGGATGCGATCCCACCGTGATGGGTGTCGGGCCGATCTATGCCGTGAAAAGGTTGTTCGAACGCTTCGGCCTGAGCGCCGGGGAGATGGGCGCCGTGGAAATCAACGAGGCATTCTCCAGTCAGTCGCTGGCCTGCATCCGGGAGCTGAAGCTGGACAACGAAAACGCCCCGTTCGCCAAGACCAATGTGTGGGGCGGGGCCCTGGCCCTGGGCCATCCGTTGGGCGAATCGGGCGCGCGCATCCTGGTCACCCTGCACAATATTCTGAAAACCGAGTTTCCCAATGAGAAGTATGGGCTGGCCACGCTGTGCGGTGGGTTCGGCAATGCCAATGCGGTCGTGCTGGAGAAGATTTAAAGGGAGGGAGATCGAAGATGAAGGCAGACGACATTAACACCATTGCGATCATCGGTGCGGGCGATATGGGCCACGGCATCGCCGAGATATGTGCCCTGGGCGGATTGCGCGTCCATCTATACGATATTCAGGAGGCGTTCGTCGAACGGGGAAAACAGCGGATCAAGGCCAGTTTCGAAAAGATGGTTTCCAAACAGAAGATGGCCGCCGAAGAGATGAACCGGGCCTTGGGTGCGATTACAGGCTTCACGGTGCTGGGAGAAGCGGTCAAGGATGTGGACTTCATGATCGAAGCCGCGCCAGAGATCCTCGACTTGAAGATCAAGATCTTCAAGGAGGCCGATGCCCATGCGCCGGCCCACGCCATCCTGGCATCCAACACCTCCAACATGAGCATCACCAGGATGGGGGCTGCCACCAACCGGCCCGACAAGGTGCTCGGCATCCACTTCTTCAATCCGGTCATGATGATGCTGCTGGTGGAGGTCATTCACGGCGAAGGCACCTCCGAAGAGACCATGCAGACCAGCTATGAGCTGATGTCGCGGCTGAAAAATTTCCGGGGCAACATGGTTCCGGTGCGGGTGGAAAAAGATACCCCCGGCTTCATCTACAACCGATTGGGGGCGCCCATCGGCTTGTATATGGCCGAACTCTATGAGAAAGGGCTGGTGCATCCAGAGGCCGTGGATGCCAAGGTGCGTTCCATCGGCGCCCCCATGGGACCCTACGAAATCATGGATTTCACGGGTCTGGATGTGAACCTGCACGGCAACGCTTACTTTGCCGAAACCCTCTCCCCGGAATTCGAACCGCGCGGCTGGATGAAACGCCTGGTGGACGAAGGCAACCTGGGTAAGAAGAGCGGCAAGGGGATCTTCGATTGGCCGGACGGCGCCCGTCCGACCATCGATCCGGCCAAGGCCGATCCCAATTTCGATGTCATGGACATCATCTGCCTGCAGGTCAACGAAGGGACCAAGCTGCTCGAAGCGGGCGTGACCCACAGCGCCGCCGAAATCGACAAGGCCGTGGTCAACGGCGGCGGATCGGCCTTTGGCCCCTTTGCGCTGGCCAAAGGCATGGGATGGGACAAGGTCGCCCAACGGTGCGAGGCCATCTCCAAGCGGTTGGGTATCCAGTGGTTCATGCCAACCGAGATGCTGAAGAAAGGTAATATAGAGATTTAACGGGCTCTGTAAAACGATGAACCCGAGGTGAGACGCTCGAGGGCGGTCTACATGGCCGCCCTTTTTGTTGAGCCGGCGGCGCAACCCCATCATGGGATGGGCCGCTCACATGCCCACGCCGTCGATCTTCTCTCCGCATTCGGGGCATTTGCCGTCTTTCAGCCGGTTGCGCACCAGCCAGAGCCCCGAGCGCTCCACGATCGTCGCCCCGCATCCAGGGCAGTAGGTGTTCTCACCGCCGCTGTCCCGCACGTTCCCCTCGTAGACATAGCGAAGCCCTTCGGTGATGCCGATATCGCGGGCCAGCCGCAACGTGGCCACCGAGGTCGGCGGGTGATCCATCATCTTATAAGAGGGATAAAAGGCGGTCACATGCCACGGCACCTCGCGGCCGACGTTTTTGATGAAACGGGCGATCTCCCGCAACTCCTCTTCGCCATCATTCCAGCCGGGAATGATCAGGGTCGTGATCTCCACCCAAACCCCCAGTTCTCTCGTGAGGCGAATCGTGTCCAGGACCGGTTCGAGACGGGCGCCGCACACCTCCTTGTAGAATTTGTTCGTGAAGGCCTTCACATCGACATTGATGGCGTCCAGATGCGGGGCAATCTTGCGGGCGGCGTCGGCGCTCATGTATCCATTGCTGACAAATACATTCTTGATGCCTTGACCTTGAGCGATGACGGCGGTGTCATATGCGAATTCCAGGAATATGGTCGGTTCGGTGTAGGTGTAGGCGATGGTCGCGCAGCCGGCGGCCTTGGCACTCCGGACAATCTGCTCCGGGGTCCGCTCTCCACCGATGATCCGTCCGCCGTGGGCATGGGGGTATTGGGAAATATCGCTGTTCTGGCAGTGCTTGCAACGGAAGTTGCATCCGACCGTGCCGATGGAATAGGCCTTCGATCCGGGCAGGAAGTTGAAGAGCGGTTTTTTTTCGATGGGATCGATGTGCTCCGCCACGATCCGGCCGTAAACCAGTGTGTACAGCGTGCCGTCCCGGTTCTCCCGAACACCGCAGATCCCGCGCTTGCCCGGGTGGATGCTGCATTGGTGGTTGCAAAGATGGCACCTTACTTTGTTTTCGTCCCGTTTTTCGTAGAGCATGGCTTCCTTCATGGCGTGCCCCCCTTTTTATCAGTGCCCATCAAATAAATAAAAACTGATTTGGCTTTTACAGAATGTCAATGGGCGTTAATACCCATTTTTCAATGGATGGGTCGGGCTCCATTGAATGCAGGGCGAATCGGTTCAATGAGAGGGTGTCGATAAAGGGTTCGACTTGAAAAATACATATCCGGTTGTGCTGAAGATCTCTCAGCGCCTCGCACATGAGCCGGCTGTATGCCGGAAATTCCAAGTCCAGATCTTCGAGATAGGCGTCAATCTCCAACTGCCCGGAAAGCATTGACGTGAATCCGGGATCCGGTGGCTCTTCGAGGATCACCGTGTCGTGATCCGACATCAATGCCTTGGCCAGAGGCACGGTTTCGGGGCGATGGGTGGACAATACAAGCGTGGCTTGAGAGATTCCGGGCGGCAGGAATCCGGAAGAAGTTCCGGAGGCAGCCCCTGGTCCGTCTCGGCTCGCACGATTTGGACGGGTGGCCATTCAGCGTCCCTGGACCAGACCGGTCTAATCGTCTTCGACGTATTTGAAGGAGAGGTTTACCCTTGTCCGATAGGCGATAACTTTCCCGTTTTCCACTTTCATGTCCATTTGGGTGATTTCTGCGACGCGCAGGTTGTCGAGGCTCAGGCCCGCGGTTTCAATGGCATTCTGCGCGGCATCTTGCCATGACGTGGTGCTGGTTCCTACCAAATCGATGACGATGTACATACTTTCACTCATAGGCGCCTCCTTTGGATGAACGCACGAATTATGTTATCTGATTTTCTTCCGATTCGTAGCAACGGGGTTGAAATAGTGTCAACCTTTTTATCAAAGCAGCATTCGATTTTCGTTCGTGCCACATGTCGTTTTTTCGAGTTCGATCATGCGCTGCTTGATCTCCAGCCCCCCGCCGAAGCCGGTCAGGGTGCCGTTGCGGCCGATGACCCGGTGGCAGGGGATCACCACGGGAAGGGGGTTTTTGGCGTTGGCGCCACCCACGGCGCGCACGGCTTTGGGGTTGCCGATCTGTTCGGCCACCCAACGGTAGCTGGCCAGGGTGCCATAGGGAATAGTGCCCAGGACCTGCCATACGCGCTGCTGAAACGGTGTGCCGGCCGGGGCCAGGGGCAGGTCGAACGCTCTGAGCTCGCCGTTGAAATAGGCCCTCAGTTGGGATTTGGCGGCCTTGAAAACCCCCGGGTCTTTCCGCCAGCCCGGTGCGATCGCGGTGGGATGCTTTGCGGTGGCAAAATCGATATGCCGGAGGCCGATCTCGTCGGCTACCAGGGTCAGGGTGCCGATGAGGCCGGTATCGAAATAATCATAAAACATGGTGGTCTCCTTCAGGTATATAGTCAACTCCGTTAACTTAAGGCGTTTGGCTTTCATCCGGGCGGGGCTAAACCCCGCCCCTACACCGCCCGGGCATGGCAACTGCATGTATTATAAAAAAATATCGTATGGGCGGGCTTTATGTCCGCCCGCAACGCCTGCTTAAGTTAATGACATTGGATATTTAGTCTCATAAGCTGTGTACGCATCGCGGCATCTCCGTCTCGCCATGGCCACACGTTCTCGAGGTCCGCCGCCTGTTCCGGACGCACAATTTATCCCAGCACCAACGCAAAGATCTTTTGGGGCCCGTGCATCCCCTTGAACATCGTGGCCTGGATGTCGGCCGTCATGCTCGGCCCGGTGATGAAGCTGACCTGGGAAGGCCTGCGGCCATGGGTGAAAAGGGCCTGGATGGCCGTGTCATAGGTCCCGACGATGCGTGTGACGGGAACTATGGCGACGTGCACCAGGGGCGCCAGAGAGACTAGGCGGGCCTGGTTTCGGCCATGGGCGAGGATCAGGGTGCCCGATTCGGCCGCGGCGAAATCCACGCCCGTGATCCCTGCCTGGACCTCGTCGAAGATCGCCCGGGTAAAGCCGCGGCGATCGGGATAATCGGGTGGCATGACGACCGACACACCGCTGCGCTGTCCCCAGCGGACGAGGTCCAGGGGCATGAGGACGTCGTCCGTGGTGGCCATTGCCCGGGTAATGCCCTCGGCCTGGAAGATGGCGGCCAGACGGTCGTATAATGCGTCCCATTCGGCCACGGGATAACAGGTCCCGCCCTGGGCTTCGAACTGGGCCATAAACTGATCTTTGAGTTGGGCCGCATCCAGGTGGTGTTCCCGCGGCAATGGCAGCGCTGGCCGGGCGGCAACGCGTTTCGGTTCGGCGTGTTGAAGACGTTGGAGAATCCTGTGTCGGACCTGGTCGGTCATGGTGCGCCTCAATTTCTCTTTTGGTCCATTTGCGCCCAACGCTCACGGAAAGTTTTGGCCGGAAGGGCGGGCATGTCGCGGCTGCTGAACCAGCCCTGGGGACCGTTGGGGATCGAATGAATCCGATCGCCGCTCCGGAATCGATTGGCAGCCAGCCGGGCAATCTTTGCAAACAGCCGCCATAGTCGATGGTCGCTGCCGGCCAGGGAAAGGAGCACGTGAACGAACCGTTCGCGCCATCCGGCCCCGTTGCCACCCAAGGCCCGGTCTCCGACCACATCCTTATACCGATAATAAAGCAGCAGGCTGGGATGGTCGATGCCGGCCGGGCAGATAATTTTACAGCGATGGCACAGGGTGCAGGCGCGGATCAGGTCGCCGGTGCTGCCCAGGCCTTGCAGGGCCGGTGTCAGCACCTGGCCCATGGGGCCGGAGTAAGCCCAGCCATAAGGATAACCGCCGACCTTGCCATAGACCGGGCATGTGTTCAAACAGGCTCCGCAACGGATGCAACGCAGGGCTTCGCGTGTTTTCGGATCCTGGTAAGCGGCCGAGCGGCCGTTGTCCAGGATCACGATGTGCAGCTCTTCGGGGCCGTCGATTTCATCCGATCGCTTGGGACCGCTGTCCAGTGTCATATAGGCGCCGGCCGCCTGTCCGGTGGCGCTGCGGCACAGCACGCGCAGCATGTGCATGGCATCCGCCAGGGTCGGCACCACCTTTTCCAGGCTCATCACGCAGACCAGGATGCGCGGGCTCGATTTGTTGAGACGGATGTTGCCCTCGTTTTCCACGTTGATCACGGTGCCGGTTTCGGCCACGGCCATGTTGACGCCGGTGATTCCCATCTGAAGATCTCGGAATTTTTCGCGCAGAAACCGGCGCGCCGCCATCCCAAGCGCCACCGGGTCGGTGGTGGGGGCGTCGATCACTCCCCTTTCCAGGAAGATTTCGCAGATCTGCTCGACCGGAATGTTCAGCGCCGGCCCTACGATGTGAAACGGCGGCCGGCGCAGCAGTTGGGTGATGAATTCGCCCAGGTCGGTTTCCCAGGTCTCGATGCCGGCCTGGGCCAGGGCCTCGTTCAATCCCAACTCCTCGGTGATCATGGATTTGCCCTTGGTCACGTAGGAGACGCCGTGCCGTATGGCAAGGTCGGCGATGTAACCATTGGCGGCCCGGTTGTCTTCGGCCCAGAAGACCCGCGCCCCGTTGGCGATCGCGTTGGTTTCAAAAACCTGCAACAGCTCGGGCAGGCGCTGGATCGATTCGTCCCGAATGGCTTGACCATATCGATGGGCCGCTACCGGATCGGGGAAGCTCTGGTAGGCGCTATCGCGTCGGGAGGCGAGCCGCAGGGGCAGGATCTGAAGAAATTTCTGGGTATGGGCGTTGGCCAGTTCCTGGCGCGCCGTCTCTTTGAACTTTTCGGTCGTGATGTTCATGTCGCCACCCGTGTTTTTTCTCCGATGCTCCCAGCCAGATAGTCGGCCAGATGGACGGCGCGCCGGCCCGGGTGATGGCGGTCCAGATAGCCCTGGATGTTGAGCAGACAGCCGGGATCGCACATGACCAGCAAATCCGCGCCGCTGTCGAGGAAGTATTGGGCTTTCTGGCGCACCAGAGCCGTGGATACGTCCGCGAAGCTGTTGGCGAAGGTGCCCCCAAAACCGCAGCAGATGTCGGCGCCGGTGAGCTCGACCAACTCCGCGCCCCGTACCGAGCGGATCAGCGCCTTGGGTTGGGCCGACACGCCGAGGGCGTTCAGTGTACTGCACGATTCATGATAGGCCACCTTGGCATGACACGTGCCGCCCAGGTCTTCCACTCCGAGGTGATCCACGATGAACTGGCTCAGTTCATAGACCCGGGAAGATAGTGCCTGGGCACGCGCAAACCAGACCGGATCGTCTTCGAACAGCTCCATATAGCGATTTTTGACCATGTTGACGCACGACCCGGAAGGACTCACAATCCATTCGTCGTTTTCGAAGACGCGGATAAAGTGCCGGGCCAGGCGACGGGCCTCGTTGCGAAAACCGCTGTTGAACGACATCAGGCCGCAACAGGTCTGCTCGGGGTGATACGTCGATTCGCAGTCCAGATGCCGCAGCAGCGTCACGGTGCTTTCGCCGATGTGGGGCAGCACCATGTCGACCAGGCAGGGGATGAACAGGGAGGCGCGCTTCATTGGCAATCCGTCCTTTCTCGCTCATGGTGACCGATAAGCATCACTATACGCTTGTCCGCATGCCGTCAATGTCATTAACTTGCGCGGATGCTGAGAGCGGGCGTAAAGCCCGCCCGAAGAGATTTAGGTTGTCATACAGGCTCAATAGAGATTGTTGATAAAGAAAACCGTGGGTAGCCGAAAGGGATGGCGATATGTTATGGTACATTCAATCCAGTGGCGCTCACACACCATCTTTTCCTCTTTTAATCTGAATGGCCGAGAAAAATTGACCGCTTTATCGTAAGCATTTGTCAGTGTTGGGGCAAGGCAGTCCCCATCGGACGATGAAGGAGACCATACACGCATGGGGCACGAACGATCCGGTTTTCTTCTTTTGTTGCTGGTCCTCGTGTTTTCTCTCACAGCGGCCACGGCATCACATGCCGAGAATCCCCGGGCCGTCGGGTTGACACCCGAAGAACGGGCCTGGCTCGACGCGCATGCTTCTGAATCCGTGCTTTTTTTCAATACCGTGTTTCCACCCATCGAATTCGTTTCCAACGACGGCACCTTCACGGGCATGGGCGCGGATGTGATGGCCCTGGTCGAGCAACGCCTCGGCGTTATCTTTCCCAAGCAGGCCTCCGATGACTGGGAGCGGCATTTGGCGGCCCTGGAAAGCGGGGCGTGCGCCATTGCACCCACCATCGTCCGCACCGCCGAGCGCGATCGCTATGCGCTGTTTACAACACCCTACGCCGTGGTGCCCGTGGTCATCATTACCGCCGAAGCGTTCGTCGGCGGCAAGCGTCTCGAAGACCTGGAAGGGCGGCGGGTCGCCGTGGTTTCCGGATACGCCACCCAAACCTACCTGGGACAAGGGGCGTCCGGTCGGTTCGAAGTCGTGGCCATGCCGGATGTGCCCCAAGGTCTTCAGGCGGTATCCTTCGGACAAGTGGATGCCTTCGTGGAGAACCTGGCCGTGGCCGCCTACTATATTCAAAAGAAAGGCATCCCCAATCTGCGCGTGGCCGGCAACACCGACTATGCCTTCGAATGGCGCATCGGGGTGAGCCGTAACTATCCTTTGCTGCATAGCGCCATTCAGAAGGCCTTGGACACGATTCCGGAAAGCGAAATTGAGGCGATTCGAGGCAAATGGATATCGCTGAATATCGGTGAGTGGCTGGATCCCAATGCGCGCCGCCTGCTTCGAATTATCAACGCGATTGCGGCGGTGGTGATGGCCAGCCTGTTGATCGTCAGCTATTTTCTCATGCGCCGTCTGAAGGAAAAGGTGGCCAACCTGAAAATGGCGCAACAAGCGCTGCTGGAACAGGGCGAATTGCTGAAGATGGCCACGGCGGCGACCCAGGCCGGCATCTGGGACTACTACCCGAAGCGGCGGGTCGTCTATCTCAGCCGGCAGTGGTTCGGCATGCTTGGTTACGACGCGGCCGGAAGGGAAGAAACCGTCGAGGAGCTACAAAGTTACATGCATCCCGAAGATCGCCCGATGGTGGATCATCACTATCGGTACTATATCGCGGCCTGCGGTCGGGAGCCCTTCGAAATCGAATTTCGATTCCGGCAAGCGCAGGGCGGTTGGTGTTGGGTGCTTTCCAAGGGCCGGGCGGTCGAATGGGACCCGGATGGGGTTCCATCGCGCCTGATCGGACTGGATATGAACATACAGACGTTAAAGGATGCACAGGCCGGTATGGCCCAGAGCGAGGCCTTGTTTCGCGCCATTTTCGACCATGCCCCATATGCCATCACCATCAACGATCCCGAAGACGGGCGGTATTTGGCTGCCAACCAGGCGTTTCTATCCGATCGGGGAATTGGCCAGGATGAACTATCGAAATTCAAAACCAGCGATTTTGCCGCCATAAGCGACGAAGAGGCGAAAAAGGTGGTCGATACCCTCAGGAAGCAAGGGTTTGTCAAGAATCTTGAGACCACGATCCGCCGATTGGATGGCAGCGAGTCGCATATCTTGTTCTCCTCGGTTTTGCTCGATATCGGTGGGCGCCGGCGAGTCCTGTCCATGACCGTGGATATCACCGAAAAAAAGCGGGCCGAAAAAGCGCTTAAAGAGAGCGAGGCACGCTTTCGTTCCCTTTTCATGATGGCCCCCTTGCCGTTGGTCGAGATTGCCGCGGATGGGTGCATCGTCGAGATCAACGAGCGGTTTATTCAGACCTTGGGATATGAGTTGGACGAGATCAAAACCGTCGAGGGTTTCCTGTCGTTTGCCTTTCCAGGTACGGACTACCGCAAAACGGTCGCATCGGACCTGCGTCAGGCCGTCGATCAGGAGCTGGGCAGCCGTTCAAACATTGCTACCGGCGAATATCAGGTGACCTGCAAGGACGGAACAGCGCGTCAGCTGTTGATCGGCGCCAGTTTGATCGGAGAGAGTTACCTGGTCAGTTTCGTCGATATTACCGATTGGAAACGTGCCGAGGTAGAGCGTCAGAAACTCCAGGAGCAGCTACTGCAGGTTCAAAAACTCGAGGCCGTGGGCGTCCTGGCCGGCGGGGTGGCCCATGATTTCAATAATATGTTGGGGGCTATCATCGGGTACACCGAACTGGTGATGGACGGGACGGATGCCGGCGATCCGATCCGCCAGAACCTGGCGAAAATTCTAGACGTTGCCCAGCGTTCGGCCAATCTGACTCGTCAGTTACTGGCCTTTGCCCGCAAGCAGCGCGTCGAGCCGGCATATTTCGACCTCAATGAATCGGTCGAGGCGATGCTCAAGATGCTGCGCCGGCTCATCGGTGAGAACATCGAGCTGACCTGGATGCCTGGCACGGGCCGTTGCACGGTCTATATGGACCCCACTCAGTTTGATCAGATCCTGGCCAACCTGTGCGTCAATGCCAGGGATGCCATCGCGGAAGTGGGAACCATTACCATCCAAACCGCCACGGTGTCACTGGACGCCGCTTTTTGCGCATCCCATCCCGATAGTGTTGCCGGCGATTATGTCCGGCTTTCCGTCAGCGATAACGGTTCCGGCATGGACCAGGAGACGATACCGCATATTTTCGAACCGTTTTTTACCACCAAGGGGGTGGGGCAGGGCACCGGGCTGGGATTGGCCATGGTTTACGGCATCGTCAAACAAAACAACGGGTTCATCCACGTGGAGAGCGAACCGGGGTGGGGAACGACCTTCAGCGTTTATCTGCCGCAGCAGGCCGGCGCTGCCGCGGCACAGCAACAGACCGATTCAGAAGAGATTCCACACGGCCGGGGCGAAACCATTCTCATGGTCGAAGATGACCCGAGCATCCGCGAGATCGGCCAGATGATGCTCCAACGATTGAATTACACCGTCTTATCCGCGGCCACGCCGAGCGAGGCGATTCGTCTGGTCGAGGAAAAGGGCACCGGCATCGACTTGCTTATGACCGACGTGGTGATGCCGGAGATGAACGGCAGCGAATTGAAGCAACGGCTGGTGTCGATGCGTCCGGGACTGAAATATGTCTACATGTCCGGTTACACCGCCGACGTGGTCGTTGACCGGGGCGTATCGGACGACGAGGACCATTTTATCCAGAAGCCATTCTCTTTAAAAGAGCTGGCGGTCAAGATCAGGGCTGCTCTGGATCAGCGTTGAGCGTTGAGCGATTTTCCAAAGTCGAGTGAAATCGAGGGGCTAAAATGTCTTATGGCAAAATATCGTCAGATTGCGGGCAATCTGGCTGGCGTGTCGCTCCGCATGGTAAGCCTTGATCAAATCGGGCTTCACAAATTCGGGAGGGTCTGTGTTAAGCAATATTTCCAGGCTGGCATTGATCATGGATAGATTCCGGACAACGCCCTCCAGGGCATCCAGAATGATTATGCCATTCTGATCCGGCTCATGTGGAGATATAGGTTCTTTAGCTTTCATTGGCGCGGTGCCTCCATTTTTCATGTTCTATTGGTATCGCGTGGCGCAGGGGAAATATCGGCTGAAAACGGAATCGCTTAACAGGAAACAATAGGGTGGAAAATGGGTGGACAAAACACCCGACGAACAGGTTTGAACCGTTTGCGGCTACTCGTTCAAAGAACTCAGGTAGGTGTGCAGGTTTTTCTTTTTATTCACCAATCCAAGCTTGTCGCGGATGTTTTTGCGATGCCACTGCACCGAACTCGGCGACATGCCCAATAGCCCGGCGATTTCCTTGGTATTCCGGCCACTGCGGATGAAATCGGCAATGCGAACTTCGGTCGGTGTAAAATCGAGGTATTTGGAGGACTTGCTATTGGAAGATTGGGATACGATGTCATTCAGGTTGGTCTCGATGATACCCACGTACGCCCTGGCATCCGCGTTGATCCGGCATTTGTCCAGCTCTTCGATATAGGGCATCACATAACGTTTCAGGTGCACGAGCATATTGACTTCCACCGCCCGTTTTTCCACCTCGCGATGGTCGAGGGAGGCTTTCAGGGCCTGGTTGACCTTTTCCAGGTAGCGGCTCTTTTCATCGAGCTCCTTTTCCCGTTGTCTGAGGGTCAGCAGCATCTTGTTCCGCACGGTGACGTCCCGAACGATCGCCAGGATCTGTGGAGACCCGGATTCATCAAGCTGTGAAAGACTTACCTCCGCATCGAACCAGGTGCCGTCCATTTTCAAAAAACGCCATTCGAAACATTGGAGCTCCTTTTTGATATAGAGGCGCCGCTTATTTTGAATCTGGTCCTTGGAAGACAGTCCGTCGGGCTGACGCTGCGGCGAAACATCCAAAATAGAAAGTCCAACCAGTGGCTTTCCCGAGCTTTTGAAAAGATCCAGGGCCATATGGTTGCAATCGACGATTTCGCCGGCTTCGATCACCAGAATTGCGTCATTGGCGGATTCGAAAAGGTGGCGATATTGCGTCTCCTTGGAACGCATCGCCTGCTCGGCCACGTGCTTGGATGTGGTGTCCTGAATAGTCTCGATGGCGCCCAGAACCGTGCTGTCCGCATTTCTCAAGGGGGCCGCCGTAAAAGAGAGCCACTTGCCGTCTCGACCCAATTTTGGGAAAAAATCCTCGCCCTCGTATCCGCCCCGGATCGATGCGGAAAGCCTGCATTTACCGCCATAATGCGCGATCAATTGCGCAGGGTCGGCGTTGCTGGCGATGAGATCGGCCATCACTTGCCGGGATTCGGTATAAAATGCCTCCCGGTGTTTGAAGGTACCGACTATATCTGAACTTCGAACGCCGGTGAGCAACTCACAGGCCCGGTTCCAATGGGTGACCCGGCCTTCGGCATTCACCACGAAGGTGGCCATGGGGTTCCCCTCCAGGACGTCGTTCAAGTCGTAAACATCGGCCTTATCGTATGGTCTTTGATCCTTCAGCGTGACATCCTCCCCCTATAGTCTCCGGTCGAACCCGTGTCCCTTTGAGTTCCTTTTCGGCACTTGCCGGCTGTTCTTGAAGCAATTTTCGCATCGCAGCACGTCGGTTTTAATGAATGGCATTCGGTTAGAACTGTTGTACCGGCCCAATTGGGCTTGACACGGCCGGCGAGGCGATTATATGAATGACGCGTCAGTCATTTTTAGGGTATGCCACACCGGCGCCCCCACGCACACTTAAGCATGATGGGTTTGGGAAATGGGCGAGAAGCAGGAGCGAACGAAACAGCAGCTCGTATCGGCGGCCATCGATGTGTTCCATGAAAACGGGTTTCAGAAATCCCGTATTTCGGACATCGTGGCCAAGGCCGGCGTTGCCCAGGGCACTTTCTACATCTATTTCAAATCAAAGGAAGAAATTTTTCATCACATCTGTGCGGAGTTCAAAACGATGTTCATGAGCCTGCTGGACGATGCCGCCGATATGTTCACAGGCGCCTCGATCGAAGAGATCCGGCGGGATCTGGATCGTTTTACCCATGAATTGATCACCCTTTTCACGGCCAATTATAAGATGGCCCGGCTGCTTTTCGTCGAAGGCAGCAGTTACACCGGGAAGTTCATGGGGGTTTACGAGAGTATCTACGCGGACTTCATCGGCAGGATCGGCGAGTACCTGACCGTCGGACAAAAAAGAGGTCACATCGCGTTCGAAGACGCGGAAACCGAAGCCGCGTTTTTAATCGGCCTTTTCGACAGCAGTCTGTTTTACTTCATGCGGGTCAAACATCATATCGATATCGATAAATTGAGCCGCCGAATGACCGATTTCATCCTCGGCGGACTGACCAAACAGCAACCGATGACCGATTGACAAAGAACGACCAGCGACCGGGCTACAGACTTCGGTTTGTTGACGGTGCTGGGATCGCCATTGCAGCGGATCGCCCATTCTCGATAGTACGGATTCAGGAGTGACCATGGAAAATCGTTCGGAGCAGCCGTTGGATAAGGACCAGATCGGTTCGAACCAAAAGCATCCTTTTGCATCAGACGGCATGTCCGCGTGGATCATGCCGCTGGATAGCCGGTTCTGGCTGATCATTTTACTCGTCCTCGGGCTCTCGGGGGCTGCGATCTGGGCGATCCCGAAGATCGTCATCCAAAATGACCTGATGTTCATGCTCCCGGAAGACAACCCGGCGAAGAACCACTATCTGGATGCCGAGGAGCTTCTGGGCAATGCCGGCGGCATCGCCATTGCCATCCAATCGGCAGACGGCATCTATCGGGTCGATCTGCTCGAGCGGGTCCGCGAGCTGGCGGCGCGCTGCCGCGCACTCAACCTGCGCATACCGGCGCGCCAACTGACTGTGCGTTGGGGGCTGTCGTCGCAGCACGCCCTGGCGCTGGCAGGTTTGCTGCAAAGCCTCTCTTCGGATCCCGATTTTACACCCCAGCTGCTCGCCGAACTGCTGGCCGACCGGACGGCGTTGTCTGAGGCCTTCAGCGACAGCCTGCCCTCTTTATTGACGGTCGACGACACGGATCGCTTTTCCCAGGAACTGGCCGGCCGTCTGGCGGCCATGGCCGCATCCCATGCCGCCTTGCCTGGCGATCTGGCGGCCTTTGCCAATCAAACCACCGACCGGCGCGGACATTTTCGAAGTGTCTGGGTCGACAAGGTTGTGGCCCTGACCGAAACCGACACGGTCTGGCCCGAATTCACGGATTATGGCGGCATCGCCGAGGCGGTGGCGCCGTTCGGGATCTCAGGCGGTCCGGACGACTTAGAGCGTTTCGCGGCGCAGTTGCTAGAAGCCGGCGCCGTCGGTCCGGATGCTATCCTGCAATATTTCGCCTCGCACCCCAAAACGGCGGACATTTCCGATGCCTTCTGGTCTTCCCTGGCAGGTGCACTGACGCCCGAGGCCGCCCATGCCCTGAGCGTTGCCCTGGCCCAGGCACCCAAACAGATTCGTGTGGGCGACCTGGTGCCCCGGGAGATCACTGCCGACCGCATGGCGCGAATCCGGCAGCGTCTCCACGCGTGGCCGTTTCTCCGGGAGGGCATCTACAGCAAGGACGAAAAGAGCCTGCTGGTCGTCGTTCGCAGCACGCCGAATCTGGATCAGCCCAACCGCGAACTGCTTCTGGAGGCCGTCAAGGAAGAGGTGGCGCAGTTGTTCGGTGACGGCCGCTATGCGGTGCACATGGCCGGTTATTCCATCGTCGACCAGGCTGTTGCGGAGAACATGCGCCAGGACATCCTGCGGCTCTTGCCCCTGGTATTTGCCGTGGTCACGCTGTTTCTCTTTTGCACCTTTCGCAATCCGGCCGGCGTGCTCTACCCCATGGTCACGATCCTGTTGGCCGTGGGGTGGTGCATGGGCGTCATGGCGCTGCTGGATGTGCCCCTGTCCGTGGTGGGCACTGCCATGCCCGTATTGCTGGTGGCCGTTGGATCGGCCTATGGCATCCATCTGGTCTATTACTTCGTTCATCGCCATGCCGGGACGTCCGACCGGAGGGCAGCCATGGCCGATACCCTCGACGGCACCGGGCGCGGCGTGGTCATGGCCGGGTTGACGACCGTGGCCGGGTTCGCCTCCCTGGTCTTCAACGACATCGTGCCGTTGCGGGATTTCGGTTTGTTTACGGCGTTGGGCGTCTTTTTCGCGTTGCTCGTTTCATTGATTTTGATCCCCGCTCTGCTGGTCCGTTTCGGGGTGCGGGCGCCAGCTCATCCGCGCGACGCGGGTGCCGGTCTGGGCAATCGACTGGCCGGCCGCCTGATCCGTGGGATCAGCCGCATATCGTACAGGCATCCGAAAAAGGTGATTGCCGTGGCCGTCCTCGTCTTGCTGGCATCGGGGATTTCGGTGACCGGGCTCCGCGTGGAGATGAACAATATCGCCTTCTTCAAGAAGGACACCCGCATCCGCGCGGCCGATACGTTTATCAACGGCCATTTCGCCGGCACCGTGGACATGCGCATCATTTTCACCGCTTCCCAAGCCAACGGCGTGCTCGATCCGCTGGTCTTAAGCGCCATGGAGCGCCTGGGGGAAACCATCAAGGTGCGATATCCGCAAGTGGGCAAGACACTTTCCATCCTCGACCTGATCCGCAAGATGAACCAAGCCTTCTATTTCAACGATCCGGCCTATTACCGGATTCCTGGTATTTCGGATTTGGCCGGCGATCGATCGAATCAAGCCCTGAAAGCCCACTTGGCATCCTATATCGACAAGTTCCAACGGGATGACACGCGCGCCTTCATCGATGGAGAAAAGCGCCGGGCAGCGCTCATGCTGCAGATCAAGACCGCGTCGAGCGGAGTCACGCGGGATATCCTGCACACCATCGAAACGCTTCTACAGGGCCCGCTCGGTCAAGACCTGGCGCGCATCGGCGTGCAGGTGCACACGACCGGCATCGGCGCACTCTACGTCGAATCCGAGCAAATGATCGTCAGCGGCCAGATGCGCTCGATCGCCGTGTCGGTAGCGATCGTCCTGGTGCTCGTCACCCTGATCATGCGATCGTTGGTCTACGGCCTGCTCTCCATACTCCCGCTCTGCATGGCCATATGCATCAATTTCGGTGTCATGGGGCTGCTGGATATTCCCCTGGACGCCGCCACGGCCATCGCCGCCTGCGTGGCCATCGGCATCGGCATCGACTACGGTCTCCACTATTTGAACCGATACCGGTTATCCCGTCAGGCCGGCCATGGCCATGGAGAGGCCATCGTCCACACGGCCGAAACCACCGGCGGATCGATCTGCATCAATGCCCTGGCCGTGGCCGCCGGCTTTTCGGTACTGATGCTCTCCACCTTCGTGCCGCTCGTGCATCTGGGATTTCTCATCGCCCTGACCATGATCACATCTTCGGCCGGCTCCCTGACGTTGCTGCCGGCGGTATTATCGTTGATCGACCGATCTCGTTTAACTTCATCAATGGATAAGGAGTGATTCATGAAAAGAAGCTTGATTCTCTTGCTGCTGATGTTGACGTACTGCATCTCCGCCCAGGCGGCCGACATCGGCCCCTATGACCCGGCGACGGCCGATAAGGATGGACGCCGCATCTTCGATATCGCCGATGATTTCAATCAGCCGGAAAATGACCTGGTGATCTACACCCGGATGACCCTCAAATCCGGCGATGCGATCAGCGATACGCGCAAGGTGATCATCAAGGAGATGATCGACAACGATTTGAGTCGCATCGTCTTTCGATTCACCGATTCATTGAAGCGCGGGCTCACCTTCCTGACCATCGAAACCCATGGCGAAAACAACGACCAGTATCTTTATGTGCCGGCCATCGGGCGGCCCCGCCAGATCGCTTCCCAGGATCGTCAGAACAACTTCGAAGACACCGATTTCACCAATGAAGACCTGGGCGGCATCAAGCTGGACGATTACCTTTACAAGCGCGGCAGCGACACCACGCTCGCCGGGCGCGCCTGTTACAAGGTCACGGCCGCGGCCAAGGCCGACGGCGCACGCTTTCCCAGGAGGATCACCTGGTTCGACCAGGAGACCTTCATCCCCTTGCAGATGAAAAGTTACAACCGGGACAACAAACTGCAACGGGTCATCGTGGCCGGCGACGTGCGACCCGTGGGTGCCATTCATCTCCCGTTCAAAACCGTGGCCAAGGACCTGCTGGAAAATCATACCACCATCCTGGATGTCGTCCGTGCCGAGGTGGACAGCGGCGTCGATCCCCTGGATTTCGATAAAGAAAAATTGGGGGCCGCATGGAAAGAGACGTTTTAGGTGACAAGCGTTGCCGGGCGTTCTCTCTGGTTCTTCTTCTGGCCCTGATCGCAGGTGTGACGATGACCCATCCAAACCTTTGGGCATCCGAAGCCAGTCCGGGATCGCATCGCCGGATGGCCTCCAGCCTTTCGGACCAGGGCGAAAACGAAGCGGCGGAAGAGGGCAGCGAAGATGACTTCATGGAGGACCTGCTGGGCGAATCGAGCGGCGCAGGCACCGCTGCCACTGCGCCGGCGGTCGACCGGAAGAACTTTCCGGTGGCGTACGAAGGCGAACTGGTCGCCCATCTCTGGTCACCCAATGACTATGACCATGACTGGCACACCACCGACCGGTTGGATCTGAAGGGATGGGGCGACATCGGCGCCATCCGCATGGCCGGCCGCTTCCGGTTGGATTACCAGGATCTGGAAAAAGATGCCAAGGCCAGAAGCGACCTGCGGGAGCTCTATGCCACCTATCAGCTGCGCCCGACGGCAAGCAGTTATGCGGACATCACCATCGGCAAGAAAATACTCTATTGGGGGAAGGGAGACGAAGTCAGGCCCATCGACCGGGTTTGCCCGGAAGATCTGAACGCCTTGTACTTCTACAATTTGAACGATCGAAAGACCGGACGCATTGGAACGTTCCTCGACGTGCAGTTCACGCGACGCTTACGCTTCGAAGGTTTCTGGTCCCCCTATTTCGAAGCCAGCCAGACCCCGGAGTCCGGAGATTACTATGAACCGGCGCTGCTTCGCCAATTGACCGGCGCCGGCATCGGGATCGACGGTGAGGACGAACCCGACGAATGGTCGGCCGATGCCGGTCTCGGGGGTCGTTTCATGTTTTCACTGTTCAAGGCGGACCTGGCCCTCTACGCCTTTCACGGCTACGACCCCAAACCGAGCTACGGGATCCATCGGCTCGGTCCCGATCCCTATTTCGGGCTTCCCATCGTGCCCCAATCCATCAACGCCACCAACCCTCGCATGACCCTGTTCGGCGCCGATGTCGAGCGAACCCTGGGTGCGGTGGTGCTGCGGGCCGAGGCCGCCTATCAATCGCGCGGCGCCTGGTTCGCTCTGGATTGGCAGCAAGATCCCACCCTGTTGCTGGAAACGCCGCGCGGAAACGTGGAGAAGGATCAGCTCCAATATGTGGTCGGCATGGACAAGAACGATCTGTTCATTCGCAATCTATTTTTCAATCTTCAATTGCTGGGGAGTCATATCTTCGATCACGACCCGCGAATGGTCGCTTCCGAATCCCAGACCGGCATGACCGCCTACCTGCGCTACGCATGCCTGGATTCGAAATTGGAGCTGTGGTATCGCTACATGCTCATTTTCCAGGACGAAGACCAGCGCCATCACTTTGAAATTACCTATAAACCGCTGCCTTGGGCTCAAGTGGGTGTTGGTGCCGTGGCCTTCGGCGGGGGCGAGGATACGACGGCTTTTGGCCAGTACGCGGATAGGGATTTTGCTTACACAAGAATCAAGCTTGTATTCTGATTTCCGTCCCTCATGCACACTCGAAACGGTTTGAGAGGTGACTTGGAATAGAAGCGCATACAGATCCTGAATTTGCTTGACAACTGAAACGGTATTTGATTAAAAATTCCGTTTCATAATAAATATGATCAAAAAACTTCCAGTTTAAGGTGCATCAGAATGGAAACACTTAAAGCGAGAGAGCCGAAAAATAACCAGCCAAGAAAAAGTTCTTTGAAACGTGGCTCTATCGATACGATATATTTGCAAATTAAGACAATGATGTATAACCAAGACCTTGCGCCTGGCCAAAAACTGATCTATCAGGACCTTGCCCGCCGACTTAAGGTCAGCACGACACCAATTTTACAGGCTTTGCATCGGCTGGAGAATGCCAAACTAGTGCGCTATGAACCTAACAAAGGTTTTTTCGTAGCAGAAATCACCGAAGCCGAAGCCAGGGAGCTTTATCAAGCCAGGGAAGCATTAGAAGTCTACTTAATCCCTTATTTAATCAAAAAATTAGACGAAAATAGTATCGAACAAATCCGGGCAGCGTTTCGGGCCCAAAATGATCGAAGTGCTCCCAACTATCGCCGTAAGTTAGTGCTTACTGATGCGGCTTTTCACCTGACAATTGCCAAGGCATCCGGAAATCAAGTTATCGTAGAGTTGCTGGAGACTGTGTTGGAGCGTATTTATTTGAAGTATAGGGCTGAATATCTTGGGGAAGACCGTATCGCGAAGGTGCTGAAAGACCACAAAGAGTTTTTGGAAGCCCTGCAACAAAAAAATCAAAAAAAAGCTATTAAAATGATTCGCGACCATATCCAATCGGGAATGAATCATATGGTTAACAGCCTCAAGAACGATCGTTTGGCATCCTTGTAGGTGTCCCCCCGTGTCAGAAAGAACACATACGCCTTTCTAAGATCTCACGTCCAGTCCTTTAATGGATATAGATGCCTGGTTCTGCGATCCAAGCTTGTCGGTTTATCCGATGCATTCAGCCTTGTGTGTTATTATAATCAATCGGTGTTATGGTGCTGCATCAAATCATAACTTTCAGGTATGCTCGAGTTGATCTGCCGAGCCCTGGGAATCAAAAAAATCATTTATCAATAAAGGCCCCAAACCTATCTCTCACATTCTGGCAAACCCGCTCCGGCTCACCCTCATCACCTTGCACAAAAGGGTGGCAGGAGGGCCCTCTTATTCTGCCAGATAAGGTTACCAGGTAGGCATCAATCCGGCCGCCATTCAAAACGCCACCAGGTTTAATGGGAATTTGGTGATCGGAACAAACGATAATGCTTTCAGCCTGAATGACGCCGCATGCGGCTATAATGGGTTGATGGTTTGGTCATCGAACGCTGCTTTCATCGGCTAAAACGAACACAGAACAAGATGATCCCAATTTAGCCGCGGGCCTTGAGATGGATTGAAGCGCATGTGAAGATTTGTGTGCTGGTCCTGATGAGCGATGGGTGGCCGATCTGGAATGCGTCCTTGGCAGGAGCCAAGTCCACCGAGAATTGAACCGACCGCATATCGCAGAATTTTTTGATTGAAAAATCCTATGCTCATGCGCAACAAAATACCCGCCAGAACTGTCAATATACTCAAAACACATAAGATCCGAACACCTAAACAAGTCCTGGCGATAGAAAATCGGCCTTGTATCGGATCAATTTTGCAGGCACGCGCTGAATTTCGTTCGATGGCGAAAATCCCCGCCAAACTTGAGCTTACCTGATTTTTGCGATCCTGCCTTTCCTAAACTTAAATTTAGGCTGAAGGAAAATTTTTGGTTGACATTATTTTATTTTTTATCATAATTTTGATAAATATGTATGTTCTTAAAGAACCATTAATCTCAGTCTTGCCCCAAAACGGTTATAAAAAGTAGTAATTCAGTAAGTACTTGGAAAAATCCTCCTTGCAAGGAGGCCGCTCGATAGTAGGGCATGCGATTTTTTTAATCAACTTGTGGCGATTGTTTAATCGCGGTCAATTTCATAGCCTGGTCTTTCGTAACAAGGGCAGGCGTTACTGCGAAGGCTTTAACAGCTAGGATCACTTTGTAGCCATGCTATTTTGCCAACAGGCTCAAACCAAAAGCTTACGCGAGATCTGCGGCGTTCTTTCCTGCTGCCTTGGAAAGTTGCATCTTCTGGGATTAAAGAAAACACCCAACAAATCCACCCTGTCTTATGCCAACGCCCATCGGCCCCGGGAGATGTATCAAGAGCTTTTTTGCCAAACCCTTGATGTATGCAAGTTGGTCGGTACCGGCAAACACCGATTGTTTGCCTATTGGAACGAAAACCACAGCATTTATATTACCCGCTTAAAGAAAAACGCCGATTACACCGTTATCGAAGAGCGCACTGTACCGCAAAACCGCAACATAATAGCCGATCAATTAATCCAGTTTAACGGCTCTTCTGACCGCAGGAGATGTCCGCACATCATGAGAAAGGTCGTTGTCTGGGACAAGGAGCAAGACCACGAAATCGTTCTTCAAATCAATCATCCTGAGTTTGGGGCAACCACTATATCGGCGTTTTACAAGGATCGCTGGCAGATCGAACTGTTCTTGAAAGGTTTTAACCAAAATCTGAATGTTAAAACATTTGTTAGAATCAGCGAAAACGCCCTATCTACCCGAATTTGGACAGAATTAATCGGCATGTTGTCGATAAAGAACCTCCAATTTAAATCCAGGTTCAGGTGGTCATTGTCGAATATGGTGGCCTTCTTCAGATGGAACCTTTTTACTTACAGGGACTTATGGGAATGGATCGATGATCCTTTTGATGTACTTTCCGTAACTCCCTAACCTGTCCAACATCTACTGCCATTAAAAGGTCTTGGACAGTATGTTTTAAAATCGGCAACCTGATCTGTGAAAAGAGCCTAAAAATTTATAACTATCAGGAATAAAAATTAGTGGATACCATTTTTAAACTTATATTGGATAACAGTGCATTAATCTAAAAATTTGAGAGGAATTGGAGGAAGACCATTATGGTTGGGATCGTATCTTATGGCTGTTATGTGCCACGCTATCGATTGAATCGAAAATTAATCTTTAAATCTGTGGGATGGTTGGATCCTTCCATCGCAGCTCATATGCGAGGGGAAAAGGCGGTCGCGAATTTTGATGAAGATAGCATTACTCTCGCTGCTGCTGCTTGTTCAAAGGCGATGGAACCATTTGAGCGTTCTAAAATTGAAGGCCTCTTTTTTTCTTCGACATCACTTCCGTACAAAGAGAGATTAAACGCCGCTATCATCTCAGCGGCCCTTGGTCTGAGCGACAATATTCGTACCGCGGATTTCACCGGTGGGCTCAAGGCCGGCACTACGGCGGTCTTAAGCGGCCTGGAGGCGGTCGCAGCTGGTAGTCTTGACCTCGCCATTGCCTGTGCATCCGACTGCAGGCTGGGAAAGCCGGCGACGGCCGAAGAGATGATTTTCGGAGATGCGGCTGCCGCGGTGGTCATCGGAAGGGAGAAGGTGGTTGCGGAATACAAAGGGTTTCATTCGCTGACGCATGATTTTGTTGATCATTATCGGGGAGAATTCGCCAAATTCGACCGAAAATGGGAAGACCGCTGGATTAGGGATGTGGGACTCATACCCATGATAATAGATGCCGTAACAGGCCTGATGAAAAAATACGGACTTAATATCTCCGATTTCTCCAAGGTGATATATGATTGCCCTGATCTCGGATCGCGCAAACAAATCAACAAGAAGCTTGGAATTACAGCCGAAGCCGAGCAGCAAAATTTTCAAATGGAGATCGGCCATAGCGGTGCGGCGCAAAGCCTCATCATGCTTGTTTCGGCTTTGGACACATCAAAGCCTGGAGATAAAATTCTTGTGGTCAGTTTCGGTAGCGGATGCGACGCACTCTATTTAGAAGTCACCGATGAAATCGACAAGCAACCGAAGGCCAGCGTTATGGGGATGCAGCTCAACAAAAAGGCTGAATTGGATCACTATGAAAAATACCTGGTATGGCGGGACATTCTGCCGGTGAACACGGGATTGCGCAGCGAAGAGGATTTGTGGACTCGGCCGAGTGTCCTGTGGCGGCACAGGAAAGAGTTCATGAGTCTATGCGGCACGCGATGCAAAAAGTGCGGAACCCCTCAATTCCCGGTGCAAAGAGTATGCGTCAATCCGGACTGCGGCGCGATTGACCAGATGGAAGATTACCGTTTCGCGGACAAAACGGGAGAAATTGTCAGTTACACCGGAGACATGCTGGCGGCATCGCAGAATCCACCGACGGCCTATGGGGCCATCGAGTTCGAAGGCGGTGGAAAGAACTATTTCGAGTTCACGGACTGCGATCTCTCCGATCTCTCGGTAGGGACAAAGGTAACGATGTCTTTAAGAAGAAAGTACAAGGACAAGAAACGGGATGTGTCCGGTTATTTTTGGAAAGCAACTCCAGTAAAGGAGGAAAAATAGATGAGCACAGGAATCAAGGATAAAGTCGCTATTATCGGTATGGGATGCTCGAGATTTGGAGAGCGCTGGGACTGCAGCACGGAGGATCTGGTACTGGAAGCATTTGTCGAGTGTCTCCAGGACGCCGGCATCGAAAAAAAAGAGATCGAGGCGGCGTACATCGGTACCCATTTCGATGAGGTCAATGTTGGCAAAGCGGCGGTTCATGCCTCCATCAATTTGAAACTGCCATTCATCCCTGTTACCCGGGTTGAGAACTACTGCGCCACTGCAACGGAAGCCCTGAGGGCCGCCGCCTACGCGGTCGCGTCGGGTGCGTATGACATCGCCTTGGCTATAGGAATGGAGAAGCTGAAAGATACCGGCTATGGTGGGCTGCCGGGAGGCGCGGGCCGGGGGGTAAGGGCTTTCATTACTCAGGCGAACATGACTGCGCCCGGCATGTTCGCGCAGTTGGCCACCGCTTACAGCAGAAAGTGGAATTTCCCCATGGAAAAAATTAAGGATGCCATGACCCATGTCTCAGTAAAAAGTCATGCCAATGGATCGTTGAATCCACGGGCCCATCTACGTAATGTGGTGACGGAAGACAAGGTCAAGAATTCACCGATGATCGCCTATCCCCTGGGGCTTTTCGACTGCTGCGGAGTCAGCGACGGCGCAGCCGCCGCCATTGTGACCACGCCGGAGATTGCCAAGAAGATAAAGGCCAACCAGGATATCGTCAAGATCAAAGCGCTTCAGGTGGCGTGCAGTTCAGGCGAAGAGGAAGGGTACACTAGCTGGAACGGGGCTCATGTGAAGACCACCCGTGTGGCCGCTAAACGCGCTTATTTGGAGGCGGGGGTGAAAGACCCTCGAAAAGAGATCAATATGATGGAGGTGCATGATTGTTTTTCGATTACCGAGATGGTGACCATGGAGGACCTGTTCATCTCCCCCGAAGGGAAAGCCTACGACGATATCATGGAAGGGTTTTATGATTTGAAACAGGGTGGCGTGCCGTGTCAAATCGACGGTGGGCTGAAGTGTTTCGGCCATCCCATCGGCGCTTCGGGATTAAGAATGGTCTACGCCATGTACGAGCAGTTGCTGGACAGGGTTCCAGAAGAGCGCAAGGTGGGAAATGCCCGCTTGGGGCTGACCCATAATTTGGGAGGCTATCCCTGGAGAAATGTGGCGGCTATCTCCATCATCGGCAGAGATTAATCCTGCACTTCGTGTCGAAGACGTCTTTTTCATCGTTTTTCTTGGCGGCGCCTTGATCCTGCTCTCCGGAAAATAGGCATATTCAAGCTGGTAGAGGATTGGGCAAGGTGCCGATCCGATTTTGAAATGTAATCCGATTTTAGAGATCGCGTCAAAATCTAATACATACGAAAGGTAGGACCTTTCCGATGAAAGAAAACGCTGATATTGCAATTGAAGCCAAACTTTCCCGACAACTGTTGATAGGAGACATTTTATCCAGAAATGCATTTAAGTATCCAGATGCCGAAGCGTTCGTTTTGGGCGAAAGCCGCCTCACTTACAAAGCCCTGGATTCCAAAGTCAACCGACTCGCCAACGCCCTTTTAGCAAGGGGTGTGGTAAAAGGGGATAAGATCGGTATCTTGATGAAAAACCGGCTGGAGCTTTTGGAGCTCTTTTTCGCAGCTGCGAAAATCGGTGCTGTCAACGTGCCGATCAATGTCCGCCTCTCTCCAAATGAAATTGCCTATATTTTAGACAACTCTGATACCAAAATACTCTTTATAGAAGATGCCTTTGTTCCCACCATAGAAAAAATCCGGCATCTTTTAGACTGTATCGAAGTGTTCTTTTCAGTAGACGTGCCGAGCAACGAAGAATACACATCGTTCGAGCGACTTGTGGCGGAGGGTGAGCCGGATCGGCCTCAAATTAATGTCGATGACGAAGATGACGCCTTTATCATCTACACGGCAGGAACAACGGGAAGGCCGAAGGGCGCTCTGTTGACGCACAAGAATATGGTCTGCAATTCAATAGAGCTGATCCATGCGATGAGTCTGTCGCAGCCGCGAAGGCAGGATTTGCCACCCATCAGTAATTCAAAATACCTGGTCGTGGCGCCCCTGTTTCATGTGGCCGGAATCATGAATATCATCCGGTCGATGCTTCAGCTCACAACGATTGTATTGAAAGATTTTGATCCTCTTGTGGTTTTAGAGACCATCGAATCGGAACAGATTACGTATCTGTTTCTCGTTCCTACCATGTGGCGCATTTTGCTCGATCACCCAGATTTCTTAAAATATGACAAAAGCTCGATGCGATCGGCCGGTTATGGCGCGGATGCCATGACCAACAGCCTCAAGGAGAAGATACTTGATGCGTTTCCCAATGTTAGCCTGTTCGAAGCATTCGGCCAGACGGAGATGTCCGCGACCGCCATATTCATGCCGCACCAGGATGCATTGAGAAAAGAAGGATCGGTGGGGTTGCCGCTCAGAATGGTGAGTATCCGGGTGGTTGACCAGTCGATGAACGACGTTGCCGCGGGAGAGGTCGGTGAGATTGTTTACCGCGGACCGAGTTTATTCAAAGGATACTACAATCATCCCGAAGAGACCAAAGAAACATTTGAAGGCGGGTGGTTTCACAGTGGTGATTTGGTGAAACGGGATGACCAAGGATTTGTTTACATTGTCGACCGCAAGAAAGATATGATACTCAGCGGCGGGGAGAATATTTACAGTGCCGAGGTAGAAGAGGTGCTGCAACGGTTTCCGAAAGCCAAGGAGGCTGTCATTGTCGGTGTTCCAGACCCGAAATGGGGACAGGCGGTCAAGGCGTTTGTCGTTTTAAGGGAGGGCGAGAAAGCGACGCCAGATGAGATCATAGAGTTTTGCAGGGAGCATCTGGCGCGGTACAAATGCCCGAAGCATATTGATTTCATAGACGCTCTGCCGCGCAGCGCGACCGGCAAGGTCCTGAAAAGAGTGCTGCGGGATGCGGAAAAGTAAAAAACAGTCACAAATTTTAGAACCGCGTTCAGATCGAAGGGGGAAAGAAATTGACTATCGATGATATTAAAAAAATCGTAGTGGTCGGTGCGGGAAACATGGGGCATCAAATTGCTACTCTTTGTGCCATTCATGGTTTCGAGGTCGCTTGTGCGGATGTTAATGAAGACGTCCTGAAAAAGGCCGATTCCTTTGTCGATAAGTATCTGCCTGAGCGTGTACAAAAAGGAAAGTTGACGGCTGAACGGGCAAAACAGGCCCGGCAGAACGTCACCTTTACCCCCGATCTGAAAGGCGCCCTTCAGGATGCCGATTATGTGATCGAAGCGGTACTGGAGATATTGGATCTGAAACAACGGCTTTTTGCCGATATAAGCAAATGGAGCCCGCCACATGCCATTCTGGCCACCAACAGCTCGTTTATCGTCAGCTCACGAATCGCCGGTGTCACGGATCGTCCCGAAAAGGTGTGCAACTTGCATTTTTTCAATCCGGCGCTGGTCATGAAACTGGTGGAGGTGGTCCAGGGGCCTCACACCTCCGATGAAACGGCAAGGATATCGATGGATCTGTGCAAAAAGATCGAGAAGGTACCCGTCCACCTTAAGAAAGAGGTCGATGGATTTCTCTTGAACAGGATATTCAGAGCCATTCAGCGGGAGGCCGAGTGGATCCTTGAAATGGGCGTCGCATCTGTCGAGGATATCGACAAAGCATGTAAATATGGGGCAGGGCATCCCATGGGGCCATTCCGGCTCAACGACCTCACCGGTCTTGATCTGAGCTACACCTTGCGTATGGAGGCCTTCCGGGCAACCGGTGATCGAGCGCTTCTGCCAATGCCAAGCTTGGTGGAAAAGTACGTGCATGGCCACTTCGGACAGAAGAGCGGCAAAGGATGGTACGACTACATTGATCAATAGGAAACTAGGGGAGAACGGATTTATATATCTGCTGGTGCAGGAATTAATATTTTGACCATCGCACCCTCATACAGATCGGCCGTGCCCTTTGTGATCTTGGAGATCATTGGGCTGATGATCGTTATGGTGTTCCCTGAAATTGCATCGTTCCTGGTAGAGCAGATGAAGTAGAGCCAATTTCCCAGTCACAATTCGAGATATAGAAATAAGGAGACAATTAAGATCATGAAAATTGTTACAGCAGATGTAGCTGCAACATTGATCCAATCGGGGTGGACGATATCCATGGAAGGATTTCTGGGGTCCGGTGCAGCCGACGATATCGCTAAAGCAGTGGAAAAGCGTTTTATGGAGACGGGCGAACCCAAGGATCTGACCCTGCTGTTTTGTGCCGCCACAGGTGATCGTGAATACCGTGGGCTCAATCGGTTCGGGCATCTTGGAATGATTAAAAGGGTGATCGGATCGCATTTCGGGCCCATTCCCAAAATGCGGGAATTGATCGACAGCAACCAGATCGAAGCCCACAACTGGCCCCAGGGCGTCATTTCCCATCTGTATCGGGCGATTGCCGGCGGGCGTCCGGGCCTGCCCACGGAAGTGGGCCTGCATACATTCGTGGATCCCCGCTACGAGGGTGGGTGCATGACCACGATCACCAAGGAGTCGTTGGTGGAAGTGGTCACATTGAGGGGCAAGGAGTATCTTTTCTATCCTTCGATACCGATCGATTGTGCTTTGATTCGGGGAACGACAGCAGACGAGAACGGCAATATTACTACCGAGGAGGAGGCCATCCACCTAGATCATCTCTCCATGGCGCAGGCGGCGCACAATTCCGGTGGAATCGTTATCGTGCAGGTGAAGTATCTCACTAAAGCCGGATCAATGAATCCCAATCTGGTTCGTATCCCGGGAATTCTGGTCGATTATGTGGTCGTGGCCGATCCCAAAGAGCACTGGATGACGTACGGAGAGGAGTACAATCCAGCCTATACCGGTGCGATCAGAAAGCCCGCAAACTCCTTCAGGCCGGATCCGATGGACCTTCGCAAAGTGGTATCGCGAAGGGCTTTTATGGAGCTCTTGAAACTGGAAAAGCCGGTAGTGAATCTCGGTGTCGGCATGCCAACCGGTGTGGGCAATGTGGCCAGCGAGGAGGGCAGAACAGATTTCACCTTTACCGTGGAGGCGGGCCCGATCGGAGGTACGCCGGCGGAGGGGCTCTCTTTCGGTGCGGCAACGAATCCCGAGGCCATCATCGATCAGGCCTCCCAGTTCGATTTTTACGATGGCGGCGGACTCGACATCACTTTCCTGGGAATGGCGGAACTGGACGGAAAAGGCAATGTCAACGCCAGCCGCATCCATGGCAAGGGCGCCCGCCGACCGGGTGTCGGTGGATTTATCAATATCAGTCAGGCGACAAAGCGGCTCGTCTTCATGGGAACCTATACGGCCGGAGGGCTCGAGGTGGAGACCGGTGACGGGAAACTGAAACTCGTCAAGGAAGGTCGCTTGAAAAAGGTGGTTTCCGAATTGATCCAGTTGACCTTCAACGGACCCTTCGCGGCAGCCAGAGGCGCCGAGATTCTGTATGTGACCGAACGAGCGGTCTTTACCCTTCGCGATGATCGTCTGACCCTCATTGAAATCGCACCGGGGATCGATCTGCAGCGTGATATTCTGGACCAGGCCACGACCGACATCGTCGTGGCCGATGATCTGAAAGAGATGGATGCCCGGATATTTTACGACAGGCCGATGTTGAGCTGACGCATCTCCTGTCAAATGATGAAGTGTTTATCGCATGAATGCAGAAAACAAATCTTTAAGCGGTTACCGTGTCGTCGAATTGTCGACCTTTGCTGCTGCGCCCTCATGCGGCAAGATTCTGGCCGATTGGTGGCCGATGTCATCAAGGTGGATTCGACCTATCCGTCTGACATTATTAGAAGGTTTGTCGATGAGGCAAAATATCGAACCAACGGGGAAATCGAAATCACGGCGCACCCGTCGAGTGCACCAGCCAAACCGATGGAGCAATTCGACCTGGTCAAAAGGGGGGCCATCGATCTGGGATTTTCGGTCGGATGGATGCATGCCAGAAAGATACTCGAAGGGATGCTTGAATTCAGCGGAAGATTCTAAAGGGAAAAAGATTCGCACTTTCGGCACCATCAGCACCATCGTACAGAATATTGGAGGATCGCCGTTGACCCTGGCCAATTCCGAGCAATACCTCCACCGCCCTGGACACGGCTACAGTCTGCCGGATGACGGCGGACGGGCTGTTGTCCGTTGCGGGCGCCCCCTTTTTGGACGTTTTGCAGTCTTTGGGCCGCATGCAGAAGACGTCGCTGGTCTTCGAAAGCGTGCATTAAAAGCGAACCGATTCTGAAAGGACCACTTCGTGGGCGGTCACCTACCCCATCTCTATTCTCCCATCCATATCGGAACAATGACCTTGAAAAACAGGTTGGTCCGTTCAGCCACTTACGAAGCCAAGGCCGATGAAGATGGAAATCCGACCGATGCTTACATGGCCTTTTATCGCCGGCTGGCCGAGGGAGGCGTCGGCCTGATCGTTACCGGGTTGACCTATCCCGAGAAGGCGGGGAAACTTCCACGATCAGTGCGGGTCGACGACAACGGCTGCGTTTCCAATTTGCGCCGCATCGCGGCGGCCATTCATGGTGTGGGCAACGGATGCAAGGTTGCCCTGCAGATCGGCCATACAGGCCGGCAGCTTCCCCACACCATCGAACGCGAAACCGTTGCGCCATCGGCGATCCTGGAACCCTACACCGGCAGAATGCTGCGTGAACTGAGGCGGGAGGAGATCGAGTCCTTTATCGACAAAAGCGCCGACGCCATCGTCTATGCCTACCAATCCGGCTTTGATGCGGCACAACTGCACGCCGCCCACGGCTGGCTGCTCAGCTCTTTCCTCTCACCCCATACCAACCGCCGTGCGGATCGCTACGGCGGCAGCACGGAAAACCGGGCCCGCATCGTGGTAGAGATTCTCGGGTGCGCCGAGGGAAAAATCGAAAAAAGATTTCTGGTGCTTGTTAAAATGAATGCCTGGGATTATGTGCCGTCGGGCATTGAGCTGCCCGAAGCCCTCGATCTGGCCGACATTTTCGAAGAGGCAGGGTTTGCGGCCATGGAGATCAGCAGCGGCATGTGGGAGACCATCACCTGCGATCCGGAAACCATCGACTGGAAGGCGGTGCGCATTCCGGAGGCGCGCAAGCGGATCCGAACCATCGACGACGAAGCTTACCACCGAGATTTTGCCAGAGCGTTCAAGAACCGGTTGAAGCGGTCCAAGATCATGCTTGTGGGCGGATTGAAAACACCTTCTTTGATGGAAGAGATTATTGAATCAGGCGATGCCGATCTGGTCTCACTGAGCCGTTCCTTGATCCGCGAACCCGATTTGCCGAGGCGCTGGCAGGCAGGCGCCACCGACACAGCGGCCTGCGTCTCCTGCAACAAGTGCCTGGAAACGCTTAGGGAAGAGAACGGCTTGAGGTGTAAGGTCTTAAATGATGAACACGACATTTAAAAAAGAAACACCGGAACAGGCTGCGTTTCGCAAACACTGCCGGGAATTCTTAGATAAAGAGATACCGGCACTGCCCGACTTCAGGCTGCCCCAGTCGCCGCTCGAGATCATGACGGACGAGCAGATGAGCTTTCTGGTTGCCTGGCAGAAAAAAGCCTACAATGCCGGGCTGGTTGGATGCGACTATCCCACCGGCTGTGGAGGCGGAGGCTTGGCCGACTGCCAGCGGATCGCCAATGAAGAGATGATTCTTCGGCCGACCTGCTTCTTTCCCAATGTGGTCGGCTTAGGGATGGCCGCCCCTGCCATATATCATCACGGCAACGAAGCGCAGAAACGTATCTACCTCCCTAAGATCTTTTCAGCAGAGGATATCTGGTGTCAGGGGTTCAGCGAGCCCAACGCAGGATCCGATCTCGCTAACGTCCAAACCACAGCCGAAAAACGCGGTAACACCTGGATCGTCAACGGCCAAAAAACCTGGACGTCATTGGCCCGGTTCTCCCGATGGATGATCCTTCTGGCCAGGCACGACGCTTCCGATAAATATGGCGGCCTGACCTATTTTATCGCCCCCATACAAAAGGAAGTGGGCCGCTCTGTAGCAGTCCGCTCCCTGGTCAAAATGACCGGAGAATCCGGCTTCAACGAGGTTTTTTTCAAGAACCTCGAAATTCCTGATGACGACCGGGTGGACAATATCGGCAACGGCTGGAAAGTCGCCATGACAACACTCCTGCACGAAAGAGGGGCGGGCCCGCTCGTCACCCCCCGCGCCGGGGGATACACCAACCATCGGTCCGCCACTGCATCGTCAACTGCGCGCCAACTGATCGACCTTGCCCAAAAGTGCATCTCGAACGGTCAAAGCACCTGGGACGATCCGTCGATAAGAGACCGCATCATGAAGCTGATCGTTCGGGAAAAGGGTCTCGAGCAGAATGCACGGCGTGCCCGTGTCAAAGGACTGGTAGACCACGACCAGAGGCTGGTGCTCCAGACCAAGCTGGCCACGACCGAACTCCGCCAGGCGATCGGCGCCCTCGCCATGGAAATAGAGGGGGCTCAAAGCACGTTTTATATCGGGGACCCAAACGCTCCTGAAAACGGCAAATGGCCCCTTTATTTTATGAACTCTTACGGTGCAACGATTGCCGCGGGCACAAGTGAAATTCAGCGTAACATTCTTGCCGAGCGCGTTCTCGGACTTCCCAAATCCAAATAGGAACCCTTCAGATGTCACAACCGTTGAATTTCGGCTTTGGTGTTGAAGAACAGATGATCAAAGCCGAAGCAAAAAGATTCTTCAAAAAGCGCTGGAATGAAGAAAAACTGACAGCGTTGTTCGGCAGCCGTTCCGAAATCAACGGCGAACCGGTTTGTCGATGGGAAGAGAAGATATGGAGGGATGCCGCCGAACTGGGATGGTCGTCCATAGCTATCCCCAGAAGATCCTCCGGTGCTGAAATGAGCACCGTGGGTGTGGCCGCCCTTGTCGAAGAGGCCGGTCGGGCGGCCTTTGCTTCTGCTATGCTGGCAACCATTTGTGCCACCTATTTGCTAAGCGCCTGCAAGGCCGAAGCGGCAGATCAAATCCTTCAAGAGATCGCCGGCGGCAAAAGCGCCGGCCTTGCCATTATGGACCCAACCGGTTTCTGGAAAAACACGGATTGCCCGGTTGGTGCCACTTCAGACGGTGATATCCGCATCAACGGCACGGCGTGGTTTGTGCAGGACGCCCGCAAGGTGGACTGTTTCGTCGTTCGTTGTCTGTTTAAAAAGGGTGAAGTTCTCATCGTCGTTCCCAAAGCGGCCGAAGGCATTCGGATCGTCCCAGATACCATCGTCAATCTCACCTGCGACCAGGCCCATATAGAATTCAAAGACACGCCGATCAGGCAGGAGTGGATCGTCGCCGGTGCAGAATCGGCGAAGGGGGCGCTCGAAAAGGCGGAGCCGGCCATAATTACCATGATGGCTGCGGATATGGTGGGAGCCGGCGAATGGCAGCTTCAGACCACCGCAACCTATGCAAAGCGGCGAGTGCAATTCGATCGCCCGATCGGCTTTTTTCAAGCGGTCAAGCATCCGATCGTCAACATGATGCTGATGATCGACGAAGCAAAATCTCTACTGTACAATGCCGCCTGCGCCATCGACCACGAGCCGGAAAAGAGCCGGCTTTTCGCTCACATGGCCAAAGCTTCCGCCAATGACATGGCTTTTTTCTGCTCGGATCGATCAGTTCAGCTTCATGGCGGGATGGGATTTACATGGGAGTGCCCGGTGCAGATCTACTTTAAACGCCAATTGCACCATCGCATGTTGTTCGGTGACAGTCGATATCATCGTGCTGCAATGGCGGAACTGATGATGACGCCCGATTAGAGCCGATTTGCACCCCCTTTCAAAGATTCCGGTTTCAATGCATGACTTCTAAAAGCGATCTCAAAATTGACGTTTTCGGGAAAAAAGGAGTCTCGACATGACACGTGCGCTTGAAGGGATCAGTGTTCTCGATCTGGGCAGCTATATCGCCGCCCCATACTGCTCGATGTGCCTGGCGGATCACGGTGCCGATGTCGTGCGCGTTGAACCGCCCGGCGGCAAAGTGGACCGGGAGGTGGGCCCTTTCGCCCCGGATGGTCAGCCGATGATGTTCGGTTTGTCGTATCAACGCAACAAAAAGAACATTACGCTGAACCTGCGCTCGGAGGTCGGGAAACGGCTTTTGGACGAATTGATCCAAAAGTTCGATATCCTCGTTCACAACTATCCCAAAGGGACGGAAGAGGCGACGACGCTGGAATACACCCGATTGAGCAAGATCAACCCTGCGCTGATCGTTGTGGCCGTTTCCGGATTCGGCCTGAACGGCCCCTATTCCGAACGCCCCTGTTTCGATGCCATTGCCCAGGCCATGGCCGGACTGATGAGTTTCACCGGCTTTCCCGAAGGGCCGCCCCTCCGGTCGGGCCCCGCCTATATCGACTTCAACACCGGCGCCCGGGCTGCTTTGGGCGCTCTTATCGCTTACATCGAACGGGCCAAAAGCGGCCGCGGGCAACTTGTCGATGTGGCCCTTTTCGATGTGGCCTTCGGTATTGCAGCGGCATCGGGTTGCGCCGCGGAATATCTGGTTTTGGGGGAAGTGCGCAAACCCGTCGGCAACGGGGGGTTCTATGCCTATTGCTGCAGCGCCCAGGCCGCAGACGGATTCCTGATGATCAACATCGTCGGCAACAGTATGTGGCGCCGAATGTGCCGCATTCTCAAAAAGGAAGAGATGATCACGGATGACCGATTCAAAGACAATTTGTCACGCTACCGCAACCATCCGGCCATCGATGAAGTGATCTACGAATGGATCGCCGGCAAGCGTGTGGCCGAAGCCATGAAAACGCTGGACAACGCAGGCATTCCCTGCGGTCCGGTCAACGATGTCCCCGCTTCGATCGAAGTACCCCAGGTTTTGGCCAGAAACATGCTGGAGGAGATCGACTATCCCGACACCGGGAAGGTCCCGGTACCTGGCGTTGAGATCAAGCTTTCGAGAACGCCCGGCCGGATCGCACGCCGGGCCTCTCTGCTGGGAGAAGACAACGAATCGATCTATTGCGATCTTCTCGGATATGAAGCCGAAGATCTGAAACAATTCAAAAAAGAGAACGTCATATGATGTTGAAATGGGCAACGGTTTCGACTGAAAGGGCATCGTTGACCGCCACCGTACAAACCATTGATGTGATAGGATGGAACGGCATGTTCAAGAGCCGAGATAGCTTCGTTTAACAGTTTCATTTTTCAGGAGTTCTTGACTCGGTCCTTCTTGAACAATTCTTCCGAGTTCAAGAACATAGCCCCTATGTGAAATCTCAAGGGCCATGCGCGCATTTTGTTCCACCAAAAGGATTGTCCCACCCTGTTGGCTGATTTCAGTTATGATGTCGGCGAGCTTCCATACCATAATCGGACTCAGGCCCAATGTGGGTTCATCGAGTAGATATAATTCAGGGTTGCCCATCATGGCCCGCCCGATGGCCAGCATCTGGCGTTCCCCTCCACTGAGCAGTCCGCCCAGCATTGCTCCCCTTTCCTTTAGAATGGGAAAGAGTTCGAGGACTTTTTTTAATTGAAGATTTGCATCGTTTCGGCTGCTGTTGGCTACTGCACCGATTTGAAGGTTCTCGGCAACCGTCATATTAGCGAAAATGCCTCCTCTTTCGGGGACATGTGCAATACCTTGGGTGGCGATACGATCTGGACTGATGCCATTTATTGAGCTGCCTTTATATGTGATATCGCCTTCATTTAATTTGATCAGTCCTGAGATGGCCTTTAGCGTCGTTGTTTTTCCTGCGCCGTTGGCTCCGATCAATGCAACCACTTCTCCAGGTTTTACAGACAGAGATATATCGTAAAGGACCTTGGATTTTCCATAAAACACATTAATATTATTGAGATTGATCATTTTTTGAACTTCCAAGATAGGCTTCGATGACGCGCGGGTCCTGGGCCACTGTTTCCGGAGGCCCCTCAGTGAGTTTTTGTCCGAAATTCATCACCATCATACGATCACAGATATTCATCATGACCTTCATGTTATGATCAATGACGATTGTGGTAATTCCATTCGTTCGAATGGTTTTTATCAGCTCGATCATTTCTGCAATTTCATCGGCATTCATTCCGGCAATCGGCTCGTCCAGCAAAATCAGCTTAGGGTCGACTGATAGGGCGGTTGCCAGCATTAGCCTTTTTTGCTGAGCCCAGGAAAGACTCCCAGCGGGTTGATCTTCTACACACTCCAGATTTGTGAATTTTAATAGCTCGCGTGCTCGTTTGCGATTTCCTGCCTCCTCCTTTTTAAAGGAGGGGGTGCGTAGTAAGGCGCCCCAGTATGTTGTGGTTGACCTGCAGTGTAAACCATTCATGATATGAACCAGAACAGGGGTTTTGGTGAAAATAGTCGCTGACTGAAATATTCTGACAACACCCATCTTCGCGACTTCATGCGGCTTGGTTCCGTGAATAAATTTTCCCATAAATCGAACCGATCCACCGCTTATAGGAACCGTATTGGTAATGGCATTAAAAATGGTTGTCTTCCCTGCTCCATTCGGGCCTATCAGTCCAAACAATTCTCCTGCTTGAATTTCAAAATCAATATTGTCGACGGCTTTCAGACGACCAAAAGTCACTGACAACATATCTGCCTTCAATAGAGTGGAATTTTTAACGGTTTTTATGGAATCCATCTGTCAATCCTTGGATCGATCGCCCGAATTCTGCCAGCGATTCCCATTGGCATGAAAATGATCACTAAAAGTAGAAGAAGTCCGAAGAACAAGGGCCTATATGCTTGCGCCGCTTCAAGAAATTCGGGCACAAACCAAAGCAATAGAGGGCCTATGATTGTGCCTGTGATCGTTCCCGGACCGCCCACTACAATCATGACCAGCAGATTGAAAGACATATGACTCCCAGCAATTTCAGGTTCGATTGCCCCCATATAGTTGGCATACAGCCCTCCTGCCCCCGCCGCTATAGCACTTGCGGTCGCGAAGGAGATGAGTTTGTACCGCAAGGAATTCACACCGAGCGCAACCGCGAGGTCCTGATTCTCGCGTATGGATTCGAATGCGCGGCCGATTTTAGAATCCATGAGGCGACGAATAATTAATATCGTGAGAAAAAGAGAAAAGATGACTATGTAGTAATACGATCGCTTAGAAGCAAAATCAATTGAAAGTCCCAGAAGTTCGACCTTTGGCAAGAGAGGAATCCCCGATAGGCTGACACCTCCGGTCAGCTCGTCCCAATTATGGATGATGATAGTGATTATGGTCCCAAAGGCAAGTGTTCCCAACGCAAAATAGGGGCCTCGAATGCGAAGCATCGGCCAGCCGATCAAAGTAGAAAAAAGCGTGGTTAGAAAAATTCCTATGATCAGACTTACAAGAAAAGGGAAACCAAATTTCAACTGGAAAAGCGCTGTGCAATATGCCCCAATGCCAAAGAAGGCTGCATGGCCCAGAGAGGCCAATCCCGTAAAACCGTAAAGAAGGTCCAGACTGCTCACGAGTATCATAAAAATCCCAAGAATAGTGAGCATATATAGCCAATAATTGGACTTGACAATCAGTGGAATTACAAGCGCCATCAATCCTAAAGCGAGAAAAATTATGGTTCTCGGTTGCACAATGTTTTCCATTCTTGATTTTCGTTATCGTCGATATAATCCTTTAGGCATCAATAAAAGAACCACCAGAAATATGCCGAAGGAGAAAATGTCCTTATACATGGAACTGATATAAGCAGCTCCGTAGTCCTCTGCCAATCCCAGAATGAATCCTCCCACAATGGCTCCAGTAACACTCCCCAGTCCCCCTAAAGCAACCACGATAAACGCTTTCAGAATCGGCGTCAGCCCCATGCTGGCACCAACCAGGGCCGTTGGTGCAACAAGAACCCCGGCTATGCCCGCCAACAGGTATCCAACGATAAAGGTCAGGGAGGTCATGCGATTGGTGGATATTCCCATTAATTGGGCCACATCTTTATTTTCTGAGGACGCACGAATCATTTTCCCGATCATGGTATGGTAAACCAAATAAAATATTCCAGTGGCGAAAATCAGGCAAATGACCAAAATTAATACTCTCTGGAGTGTAAGAAAGACTGGTCCTATCTGTATAATCACGTCATTGTATGGAGATGCAATGGTTCTCCATGTAGGACCAAACAGGATGTTTCCGCCCCCTTCAAGAATCGCGTATAAGCCCAGGGCTCCGATAAATCCTGCCGTATGAGGGCCGTCATGGAGGGGGCGAAATACCAGCTTTTCTGTGATCAAGGCAAGAATTCCCGTTAGAATGACAACTGGAATTATACTTAAAAGATAGTACGCAGAACCCATCCAACTAATAACATAAAAGGAAATGAATGCACCTATTGCGTAGACCCCCCCCAAGGCAAAGTTCGGGACCGATAGAATTCCGTAGATCATGGTCATCGCCAACGCAAGAAGACCATATGCGCCACCGGTGATCAGTCCATTCGCCGTGTACTGAAAAAATTCACCCATCGTAGAGACTTCCTTTATCCGAGGCATAATTCCCGTCGGAATGAGAACACCTTTGAACGAAGTCGAATAAGAAACGGCCGAGTCAGCAGGGGCAGATTTTGCGTCTCTATCTATCAGATCCTGCTTTGAGACATTCGAAACAGCTGCCCCCTCATGAGTTTAAACGAGGTGAGTCCAAGGCCCCTTTCTCGGCTGGACGCCTAAATATTGTAATAGTCAAAATGAAACCGAATCTGTTCACAGGTCCAAGGGTTAATTTCATTCTATAGGTATTAATTTGCCGTTGTGGAATCTTCCCACATCGGCGAACATTTCAGCTGCCCCATTTTCAAAGAATTTAAGTAAACCGGTTGTGTCATATTTTTCAGGGAGTGGGACAACATGTTGAACCGCTTCACGGATTTTGTATGCGTCGGTTGTTGTGCCGGCCTTTTGCATGGCGCTTGTGATAATATGAACCGTCGCGTAGGTGTTAATTCCAAAACCGGCTATTGGTTCCTTATATTCCATGGCTGGATACAATTCGTCTCGGTAGCGAGCGTTGGCAGGAGGCCAAGGAGTTTTGCTCGTAAACTCGATGCGCTTAAAATAGCCCTCAATCAAATCGGGCCCTGTAAGGGCCTCAGCTGTAGTTCCGAAACCAGTGGATAGTACAAAAGGTGTTTTGATGCCAAGCTCATGGGCCTGTTTCACGACCCCTGCCGAAGGTTCGTCATATGCTGTTAGCATGATAACGTCTGGGTTGGCGCCTCTTATTTTGGTCAATTGCCCCCTGAAATCAGTCTGGGTCCGGCCATCGCACCATTCGTTGGCCACTTGTTTGACCCCAAGCTGTGTAAATGTATCCTCATAACCTTTCACGGAGACTTTGCCATAGTCACTGGTGTCTGAAATCATGGCATAAGTTTTAGGTTTAAGCACCTTATTGACGGCCTCGGCCAATTGTTTGGCATCATCCAAATTGGTCTGTTGATGACGCAAGACGAGTTTATTACCTCTTTTCGTCGCATCCGGATGCTTGAAGTAGCCCATGATGATGATACCAAGCCTTTCGTTCTGTTCCAACATCGCCATGGTCGAGGCGCTCATGCCGTTAATGATAACGGGTACATTATATTTATCTTTGAGCCGCTGCATACCAGCGATAGCCTTGGCAGGGTTCGCTTCATCATCATAGGATCGTATGACCACTTTGTACTTTTTGCCTGCAACCTCAAGTCCACCAGCGTCGTTGATTTCTTTCGCTGCGATCTCAGCGCCATGAAGGGTGTCAATGCCGATGGCCGCGACACGTCCGGTAAGCGGCATGATTAGGCCAATATTTACCTCGCTGGCACTAAAGGCAGCGTGCGGGGAAAAAAGCCCAAATAGAAATAATAATGCAATAGGAATAATTCTCTCTAAAAGTCTTTTCATGCCTTCCTCCTTTTTACGTTATTGCCGGATGAACTAACCTCTTGGCTATTTGACTGGCTATGTGTGGATACCTCATGCTGATTATTTCAAAATTACAAGATGTTGCTTGTAGAGAATGGGAAGGACTTTTACCTTGTTATACGCAAATTTTTCTTCAACACTTTTCCAGTCGCACTTCTGGGTAAACTGTGAAGAAATGTGATATGTTTCGGCCGCTTAAATCTAGCGAGATGCTTTATGCAGAAATCAGAGATTTCATCAGCAGTAACCTCTTCGCCTGGAAATGTAACAACAAAAGCTTTTACCGCTTGCCCCCACTTTTGGTCAGGAACGCCTACAACAGCAGCTTCTTTAATTTTCGGGTGCATTTGAAGCACCATTTCAACCTCGGCGCTATAGATATTCTCACCGCCGCTAAGGATCATGTCCTTCTTCCGATCAACGACATAAAAAAACCCTTCCTCATCTCTCCTTACAAGGTCACCGCTATGGAACCAGCCCCCTTCAAAAGCTTTTCGAGTTTCATCAGGGTTGTTGTAATATCCCTTGAACATACCGGGGCCTTGGTATATGATTTCTCCGACTTCATTTGTCGCCACATCATTCATTAAATCATCGACCACACGAACGTTTACCATGCGCAAGGGAAGTCCAACGGAGCCTTCCTTTCTCAATGTGTCCTGGTGCTTCATATAGACGGTCGTCGCCGACATTTCTGTTTGTCCAAAGGCTTCGAATAAACTGGCATTCGGAAAACATTCGAGAATCCTATTTTTAAGGTGGTTTGACATAACATCTGCGCCGAACCCGGCCCTGAGTACAGAGTTTACGTCGTATTTCGAGAAATCCGGGTGTTCTATCAGTATTCGCCACATGGCAGGGACGAGAAATAAATAGGTAATTTTTTCAGATTGAATCGTCCTTAGAATTTCAGCAGGATCGAAGTCTCGTAAAACGATTGGCACGCGATCGATCATTGTTCTTACGATGTTTGCGATGCCGGCCACATGAAATAAAGGGGCTACTAGCAATGCCTTGGCGTATGTATTAGGCAGGTCAGTCTTTCTATGGTGTGACAAACTCGTTTCATGCAACATATCAAAGGTATTGCATACCAGGTTCTTGTGGCTTATTAATGCCCCTTTGGGTCTGCCTGTTGTTCCTGCGGTGTAAATAATGAAGACATCATCATCATCCTTAATAAACACTGTTGGCGGGCGAGAATCCCCTTTAGAAATAATATTCTCATAAAGCGGATATTTTTTATCTGTCGATTCACCAACCAAAATGATCTGCTCAATGAATTTGACATCCCCGGTAATCTGTTCGATCACCTGTAGAAATTTCTGTTCGACAAATACGATTTTGGATTCAGAATTATTGAGTATATAGGCGATTTCTGGAGGAGAGAGACGGATATTAATTGGAACGTTGACCGACCCTATTTTAGCTGATGCATGAAAAATTTCGAGCAATTCCTGGCGATTCTGCATTAGAATAGCGATTTTTTCACCCTTTTTGACATTTTCCCCAATTAGAGCATTGCCTAACCGATTAGCGCGCTCCTCCATGTATTGATAGGTGATTCGATGCTCTTTAAAGATAAATCCTTCCATGTCCGGATATTTAATGGCTTGCCTTTTAAGAATCTCACCTATTAGTAATTGTCGTGAAAGTGCAGCTTCAAGAGGTAGCGAACTATTTTTCATTTTAACCTCTTCACTCCATTTTGGGGCACATATGTGCCTGCTCACTACCCATCCTAGGATCTGCGGTGGATCCGGCGCATGGTGCTTGGTTCGGTAGTTTCGGAATCTTGTGATTTTTATGATTTTTGCATTATCAATAATTTAATAAAATATATGATATAAAATAGTCAAGAAAAAATTTTTAAAAAATGAATGGGAACCAGTAACTAACCGGAGTTTATTCAGATTGGATCTATGATCAATCAATACCGCCAAATGTCGTTTATTAAACACTTGACAAAGAAATGTTGCAAAGATAATCAAAAAAAAGATAATAAATATTATCAAAAAGGCCCACATGATCCTTAATTGCGCCGCACATGAAAAGGCTACTGCCAAGGGGCAGGGATTATTACCAGCTTTTTCAGTTTCCGTCACATATCTGGTTGTTGCAAAAGATAGTAACATGCAGGGTTAGGCTTAATTAAATTAAAAAGGAGAATGAAAAAAATGGTTCAGCAACTGGCGGATAGAAGAGATCAGGATTTTGTAATCTGGGAACAGATGAATTGTGAAGAAATCACCAAACTTCCATTATACCGAGCATTCAGTAAAAAGACATGCGATATGATCCTGAACGAAGCCCGGGCTTTGGCTATCAAGGAAGTGTTGCCCACTATGAAAGAAGGTGATGAGCAGGGGGTTCGATATGAAAACGGTACAGTAAAAGTGCCCGAATGTTATCATCGACCATTCAATTTATTACGTGAAGGCGATTGGAACAATCTTTCTGTCAGCACAGATATGGGGGGGCAAGGAGCCCCTGGATTTCTTGGCATGCTGGTTTCCGAATATTTCATGGCTGCCAATTGGTCATTGTCTTGCTACTCCACCATGGGCGTCGGCTCCGCCCTCTTGATTCATAAATTTGGGACTAAAGCGGATCAGGATAAATACATAAAGAAACTGGTTTCGGCGCAATGGGGTGGCACCATGCTCTTGACGGAGCCGGAGGCGGGTTCGGATGTCGGCTCATTAACTACTACGGCCACTCCTAATGCGGATGGAACCTATTCGCTAACAGGAAATAAAATTTTCATCACCAACGGGGAACATGACCTGGTTGACAATATTATACATCCGGTTCTTGCACGTATTGAGGGTGACCCTCCTGGGACCAGGGGCCTCTCTCTTTTTATCGTTCCAAAATTCCTGGTGAACGAAGATGGCACGTTGGGCGATCGAAACGATATCGTTTGCGCAGGCATAGAGGAAAAACACGGTCTTCATGGCAGTGCCACCACCAGCATGAGCCTGGGGGCCAAAGGTCATTGCGTGGGCTTTTTGCTTGGAAAACGATGCGAGGGTATGAAGATCATGTTCTATATGATCAATCATGCCCGAATGAAAACTGGATTGCAAGGATTTGCCTATGCATCGGCTAGCTATTTGCTGTCCGTAAATTATGCCAGGGAAAGAATACAAGGTCGGGACTTGGAAAATTTTAGCAATCCAGCGGCCCCTTCAGTATCGATCATTCACCATCCAGATGTGCGCCGGAATCTCCTGTGGATGAAATCCTACGTCACAGGTATGCGCAGTTTTTTCCAGTATATGGTTAAATGTCAAACGATGGCCGAACATGGGAAGGACGAAGCGGAGCGGGAGGCGAATGGCGACATTTTTAATTTGTTGAGTCCGATCATAAAGGAATACCTGGCCACAAAAGGCTATGAGGTTTGCGTCCAGGCTATTCAGCTTTATGGAGGCGCAGGTTATACCCGTGACTATCCGGTTGAGCAATATGCACGCGATTGCAAGTGTGCCTCAATATATGAAGGAACCAGCGGCATACAGGCCATGGATTTTCTGGCTCGCAAAATTAGTGCAAAGAAAGGGGCCGTGTTCTCGAGGTTCATTGGGGAGATACATAAAACTGTGGCTGCATCGGAATGTTTTCCCGAATTGAAGGCATTGAGCGACAAGGTGGTACATGCAGTCGATCATTTGGCAGATGTTCATACCTATGTGGGGAAATTGGCCACCTCCCCGGACATAAAGATTGCCTTTGCACATTCATTGCCATTTTTACATGCAACTGGCGATGTCATCATGGCATGGATGCATTTATGGCGAGCCGTTGTAGCATCAAAACAACTTAAGAAAAATCCCAAAAAGAAGGATATCTCCTTCTATCGGGGACAGATCAGAACTGCATCGTTTTTTATTCAAACCGAACTCGAAATTACCCTGGGAAAGTTCAATGCCATCAGAAGTGGATGCAAAGATGCCATTGAAATGTCTGAAGACGAATTCGGTGGACTTTAGAATGCGAGTTAGGAATTTACGAAAAAATTAGCGATACCGATTTTAATCCTTCATTTTAAGCCCAAACAGATGTCGGAAATAATTCTCTTGACAACTTAATGCTCTTGGAATTATCAGATTTATAATAATAAATATAATCAATAGAGATCGGTAGGGCCCTACCGTTTATAACATTTTCATGTCACCTTTTGGTCTGGAGACGGCCCGGGATAGTTATTAATGGGTTTAAAAAGAAAAGCTGATCATCCATTATTTAGCACCTGCTCGCGAGACAGGCGATCGCGTTTAGCGAGTGACGAATTGGATGAGTGAAACAGCTGCTGACCATAAAGCGGTCCGGTAGCCGCGTCCAATGACCTCCCATTTGGAATATTAAGAAGTGGTTAATAAATATGGAGATGAAGATTTGGACCGAAAAATGCAAAAAACTCAGGTCTTGACGGATATGCTTTGCTGGATAGGTAGCCTCAAGTCTATCAGTAAAATCATTTTAATCATTTCCGGTTTGTTGGTGTTCGATCCAAGGATGTCAACCAATTTAATAGGCGTAATGGCCACAATCAAAGTTTTTGTTGGTAATCGAACGAAATCAGCAGTAGAAAATTCTTGGTTTTAAAAAATCGTTAAAGAGAAGATTTCAAAGGGAAGAGGCATGTTTGACTGGACCAAAGTGTACGATCCAAAAAGAATAGGCATTGCAAATAATTCCAAGCGAAACCCAGATCGACCGGCATGCATCATGGAAGACAAAACGGTTTCTTACGGACAACTGGATCGTGAGGTCAACGTATTAGCAAACGCGCTACTCGGTTTAGGCATGAAGCCGGGCGACAATATGGCGGCCCTTTATCATAACAGTTATGAAATCTACCTGGCATGGGCTGCAGCAGCCAAAATAGGGGTAACCTCGCTGGCCGTCAATTTCAAGCTCAAGGAGAGTGAGCTGGCTTACATCTTAGATGATTCACATTGCAAATTGCTTTTATTCGACGATAGCTTCGAAGCACTGGTTGGTTTGTTGGCCCCAAAATTGAAGGACGCATCACCAATATTGATATGCGCCGGATCAGCATCGGCGAAGGCCCGTTACAGTCTTGAGGCCCTGATGGCCAAAAGTTCCAGTTCACCACCGAAAAATGTGGTGGATAGTGCCCTGGTGCCACCGACATTGGCCTACACTTCAGGCACCACGGGCAGGCCCAAAGGCGTCTATCGAAGCGGCAGTAACCGGTTGAATTATTTGCTTTTGCAGGCCCACCTATTCGGTTCGGGGTATGATGATGTGCATCTCGTCGCCGGGCCACTTTACCACGCCGCTCCTTTCGGCTGGGGGGCATTTTCACTTTTACTAGGGAATTCTGTGGTGATCATGCCCAAATTCGATGCTGAAAATTTTTTGCTGCTGGTAGAGAAATGGCAAGTAACCACAACTTTCATGGTGCCGACGATGATGCATCGGATCTTAAATCTGCCAGAGGAAGTACGAAATAAATACGATATATCATCGTTGCGCTGCATCACGGTGGCCGGAGAGCCCTTCCCAATGCCGATGAAAAAGAAATGCGTTAATTTTTTCGGTGAAGGCAAATTGTACGAATTTTACGGTGGAACGGAAATAGGCGTTGTGACCTACATCCGACCCGAAGATCAGCTTGAAAAGCCTGGCAGTTGCGGCAAGCCGCTGAGTGATATTGAAATACTATTTCTGGACAATAACAGGTGCCAAGTACCTTACGGCGAGGTGGGCATTTTTTACATTAAAAGTCCATACTTGCTTGATGGCTACCATAACAATCCCGAGGCCACGGAGGCAAATTTCTACAAGGGCTATTTTACAGTCGGTGACATGGGGTATGTCGACGGGCATGGCTACTATTACCTCGTGGACCGTGCCGTGGACATGATCATTTCCGGTGGCGTCAATATCTATCCAGCAGAAATCGAAGAAGTCCTTTATCGGCATGTCGACATACAGGCCGCTTCAGTAATTGGGGTGCCGGACCCGGCTTGGGGGGAGAAGATTGTCGCTTTTGTAGTCCTCAAGGCCGGGGTCGATTTGACGGCGGATCAAATCATAGAATACGTGGGCGCTAACTTGGCTTCCTACAAGAAGCCTAAGGAAGTCGTCTTTCTCAATTCACTGCCCACATCATCCACCGGTAAAATCATGAAGCGTGAGCTCAAGCAAAAATATCTGACGTGATTCGAAATAGCTGCCATGGCAGAGACACAAATGACGAACCTGAATTGATACTTAAAGACACGAAGAGGTGAAATTATGGATGTCAAAGAACGTATTGCTATCGTCACTGGTGGTGGGTCCGGATTAGGACGGGCCACGGCAGAACGCTTGATCCAAAAAGGCGCCAAAGTAGCGCTTTTCGATCTCAATCCTGAAAGCGGTGGGAAAAGTGCGGCTGAGCTTGGAAAAGCGGCTATTTTTGTTCCGGTCAACGTAGCTGACCATGCTGAGGTTGATCGTGGGGTGGAACAGGTGCTTTCGGCATTTGGCGGAATTCATATCGTGGCAAACTGTGCAGGTATCGGCGGGTCCGTAAAAATTTTAGGGAAGAACGGACTGGTTTCTCCAGAATGGTTCACCAACATTATTAATGTGAATCTGGTTGGCACGTTCAATATGGTTCGATCAACTCTCTCTGCCCTGGTGAAGAACTCGCCGGACGCTAATGGCGAAAGAGGCATATACATCAATACCGCATCAATTGCCGCTTTCGATGGCCAGATCGGCCAGGCAGCGTACTCTGCATCTAAAGGCGGCATCGTATCAATGACCCTGGCCCTCGCCCGGGAGTTCGCTAACAGCGGCATCCGCGTAATGACCATTCTGCCGGGTATCTTTGATACCCCTTTATTAGGAACGTTGAACGAGGTCGCTAGAGATCGGTTGGGCAAGCAGGTGCCATTCCCGGCACGCCTTGGCGATGTCAGCGAATATGCGGCTTTAGCCATGCACATCATCGAGAACCCCTATCTCAACGGGGAATCGATCCGGATAGACGGCGCCCTGCGCATGGGATTCGGCCGGAAGTAATTTTTTGTGCATGCATAGAGATTTAGGAAAGCGATTATACGTGAACGATAATTACCATTATAGGGAGAAGGCAAAATGTGGAAAACCCGTGTGACCGAGCTATTAGGGATCGAATACCCGATTATCGGTGGGCCGATGCAGTGGTTGAGCCGTGCGCCCCTTGTATCGGCCATCAGCAACGGCGGCGCCTTGGGGATTATTACTGCGGCTTCATTTGCATCCAAGGAAGAACTCAGGGCGGAAATAAAAAAAACGCGCGAACTGACGGACAAGCCTTTCGGCGTCAATATTAACTTGTTTCCTTCCATGCGGCCATTCTCCGTGGATGACATGATCGACGTATTGGACGAGGAAGGTATCGGCATCGTCGAAACTTCGGGGAACAGCCCGGAAAAGCATATGGAGCGGCTTAAGAAAAAAGACCGTATCCATATACACAAATGCGCCCGGCGCCGAGATGCCGTAAAAGCCGAAAGCTTGGGGGCCGATCTGGTAGAGATCGTCGGCACCGAGTGTGGCGGTCACCCCAGTACCGAAGGCGTGACAACCATGGTGCTCCTGCCGCGAACAGTGGATTCTGTATCGATTCCCGTTATCGGCGGCGGCGGAATCGCCGACGGACGAGGGGTGATGGCCGCTTTTGCGATGGGCGCCGAAGGGGTAGTGATCGGAACGGCTCTCATGGCCACAGAGGAATGCCCGATTCACATGGATTTCAAAAAATCTCTCGTCAACGCGGAAGAGACAGTGACCTGTCTGCTGCTGGAATCGGTTAAGGCACCGATAAGGGCGTTCCGCAATCGGACAGCGGAAGAGGTTTTGGAGATGGAGGCCGCTTGTTTGCCTCTGGAGCAGATCTTGCCCAAGATGAAAGGCGAGCGCGGTCTTGAGGCATATAACAAGGGCGATTTGAATGGCGGTGTCTGGGCATGTGGGCAGGCGGCCGGCCTTGTCAAAGAAATTTTGCCGGTACGGGACTTTTTTCAGCACGTGATGAAAGAAGCCGAAGCCATCCGCCGACGTTGGGCGGTTTAAGCAAGGCTCGAAAACGGGGTCTGTATAAAGCACACACTGGGAGGATAAAATGGACGATGTCGTAATCGTGAGCGCGGTCAGAACGCCCATCGGCGCTTATTTGGGATGCCTGTCGGATATTCCTGCTTACAAACTCGGGGCACTGGTATTGAATGAGGCGGTAAAAAGGGCCAAGGTCGACCCATCCACGGTAGATGACGTGATCATGGGGCAGTCGTACCAAAATGGAGAATCGGTCAATATTGCCCGCATGGCGCTGCTCGCGGCGGACTGGCCGGTTGAAACCACCGGGATCACCCTGGACCGCCGTTGCTGTTCAGGGCTGGATGCCATTTGTTTTGGCGCCATGAAAATTCTCAGTGGCTATGCCGACATTGTCGTGGCCGGCGGGGTGGAGAGTATGAGCCGTGCTGAGCTGTACATCCCAGGTGAGTATGTGAAAAAGGGCCTTGGCGGCAGAACCGATCCCAAGTTCGGTTTCATGCCCAGAGGCCATGGCGCTCTGCCCATGTGGGGTCTTCCGCTATTCGACCGCATCCAGCGGGCACGGGTCATGTCTCAACCTATCGAGCGCTTCGGCGAACTCAATTCGATGATGTCCTGGGCGGAGATCGCCGCCAAGGAAGAAGGCATTTCCCGTGAAGCCGCCGATAGGTGGGCCTTGCGCAGTCAACAAAAAGCCTGCGATGCAATCGCTTCCGGAAAATTCAAAGATGAAATCGTACCGGTGCAGGTCACTCAGAAAAAGGGACAGGCCTTGACGATCGATACCGACGAACCGCCCCGGAAAGATAGCTCCCTGGAGAAGTTGGCCAAACTGCCCGCCGTTTACCGTGATGGTATCTGTACGGCCGGCAACTCATCGACTGAGAATGACGGCGCCGCCGCCGTGGTTCTCATGACCGCAACGCGTGCCGAAAAAATGGGCCTCGCCCCATTGGCGCGTTTAGCGTCCTTTGGGGTTGCCGGCGCTGATCCGACCCTGACTTATCCTGCGGTTCCGGCTGCGGTGAACAAAGCCCTGAAAAAGGCCACACTGGCGATTGAGGATATCGACCTTATTGAAATTCAGGAGGCCTTCGCGGTGCAGTTGCTCGCCGATGCAAAACTCATGGGGGTGCGTGATGATCAGATGGATCAAAAGGTCAACGTGAACGGATCGGGCGTTTCCTTGGGGCATCCTATAGGTGCCACCGGCACCATGCGTATGGTGACTTTGCTCCACGAAATCAACCGGCGCAAGGTTCGTTACGGACTAGAGACCATTTGTGGCGGCGGTGGGCAAGGCATCGCCGCAATCGTCGAAAGAAGATAAAATCGAAGGCACTGAACCGCGATCGGACAAGGAAGGCTTTCGCAAATGAATTCCCAATATCGAGAAGTTCTCGAGCGCCGGTTTTTAGGTGTCCTGCCGGAATCAGGCCCCGATAAAAGAATGTCGCTGACCGATGCCATCGGCAACCATATAAGGGCCGGCCAGAAGATCTATATCGCTCATACCAATTCGAGGCCCTACGGCCTCATGCATGAGTTGATTCGGCAATATTGGCAGAAAGATCCGCAATTCGAAGTGGCCCTGCTATCTTTTTGCGATTCCTGCGTGGCGCTGTTTGTCGGCGGCATGCTGCGTAAGGTGGTAACCACCCTCATGGGTGACTTGTGGCCTTCACCATCGCCCAATCCGTTCTACAGCGAAGCCTGGCTTTCAGGCAGGGTTGAAGTCGAACACTGGAGCATACTGGCCTATACCAAACGCCTTATGGCAGGTGCCATGCGCCTTCCATTCATGGTGACCGAGTCTATGGTGGGAACCACCATGGCTCAAGACAATGCAGTCATTGGCACCTTCAAGGAGATAGAAGATCCTTTCGGGTCGGGGCGGACATTGGGGCTGGTGGCCGCTTACCGGCCGGACATCAGCCTGATACACGTGGCTGCAGCGGACTGCGCGGGGAATGCCATTATTACCACACCTTTAGGTGAAGGGGCCTTGGGCGCCTACGCAGCAACTCAAGGGGTGATCATTTCGACAGATAAAATCGTCTCCACTGATTATTTGCGCTGCCACAACCACTTAGTTAAAATTCCCGCCAGTATTGTCAAGGCAGTGGTCGAACTGCCTATGGGGAGTCATCCACGGGGAGTGACCAATGTGGGCGTACCGGAATTGAGCCAGTATGCCGAGGATTACCGCTACATGTACGAGGTAAACAAGGCCGCCCGGAAGGGGAAGGATGCGTTGTTGAAATGGATCGACGAGTGGATCCTTTCCTGCAAGACCCACGAGGCATTCCTTGAAAAGTTGGGCGCGGACCGGGTACGGCGGTTACGGGGCAAGGCCCAATCCTCGGTCTGGTATGAAGAGACACTGGCTGCTTCTGCCGGCGAGATCGGAGAAAACGGCCGTCCTGGGATCATGTCGATCGAAACCGACCAGTTTTTAGGTTCGGAAATGATGCTGGTCGCGGCGGCCCGCCAACAAACCATTCTATCCCAGTCTTTGGGAATCCGAAATATTCTCGCGGGGGTGGGTGCTTCCAACTTGTCGGCCTGGTTGGCGCTTCATAAATTGCGTGACGCTGGCCATGCGGTGGAGATAATGGCCGAGATCGGTTATTACGGCTATGAACCTCGCCCGAGTGATCCTTACATCTTCAATTTCAAGAACACGCCAACCTGTCTACAGACGACTGATATTATGACTGTTTTGGGGCAGATGGTGCCCAATGATCTGAACATGGGCTCCCTCGGCGCCGCCCAGGTGGATCAATTCGGAAACCTCAATTCCACCTGCATCCCCGGCAAGATGCACCTTCTTGGGTCGGGCGGCGGAAATGATGTGGCCACCAGTTCAAAGGCGGTGGTGGTGACAGCTTATCTGGGCAAGGGCAAATTCAAGCGCAGGGTGGATTATGTGACTTCTTTGGGCACGAACATACACAGTGTGGTAACCGACTATGGCATTTTTGAAAAAGAACCGGATAACGGGGAGTTGATCCTGACTACCTATTATACTTCGGGTCCCACCGGTTTTACCAATGCAGAAGAAGCGGTCGCAGCCATCCGAGCATGCGTCGAGTGGGATTTGAGGGTCAGTGACCAATTGGCGGCCATGGGTCCGCCGACTGCGGAGGAACTTTATATTTTGCGGCTCTACGATCCATTCAAGCAGTTTTTGCGCTGAATTAAAGGAAAGCAATAAACCAACCTTTGTAATGAAAAGGAGAAGCATATGGAAATCCGAACTATTGTGGCCGCCATTACCGGCGGTGCATCCGGGCTTGGCGAAGCGGCGGCACGCGCCATTGTTGCCGGCGGCGGGCGGGTCGCAATCCTGGACTTGAATCAGGAAAAAGGCGAAGCCCTGAGTTCAGAGTTGGGGAAAGCCGCTGCATTTTTCCGTCTGGATGTGGTCGACACAGAAGAGACTGAGAGGGTAATCGGACAGATCAAGGCCCAATTTGGAACCCTTCACGCTGTCATCAACTGCGCTGGACTCGGCGGATCGATGAAGATTTCAGGCAAAGGCGGGATTATGCCCATGGAGTGGTTTACTACCCGCGTAAACATCAATCTTATCGGCACGTTCAACCTGATTCGGGCTGCGGCCCCAATGATGATGGAAAACACTCCGAACGAGGAGGGCGAGCGTGGGGTCTTCGTAAACACGGCCTCGATCGCCGCTTTTGACGGGCAAATCGGTCAATCGGCCTATGCTTCTTCCAAGGGGGGAATCGTCTCCATGGCCCTTCCTCTGGCCCGTGAATTCGCCAACAACGGTATCCGGGTAATGTCCATACTGCCGGGCATCATGGACACCCCGCTCTTGGCCAAGAACCCGCCTAATGTTCTCGAGCAGCTGGCCAAGCAGGTGCCATTTCCGCCACGCCTGGGAAAATCCGTCGAATTTGCCAAGTTGGCTTGTCATATTATCGAAAATCCCTATCTCAATGGCGAGTCGATCCGCCTGGACGGCGCCTTGCGAATGGGATTCAACCGCAAGTAGAGGAATGAATTCATGGCCGAGCAGAAGACAATGTCATCCACCGGTCCCTTGCAGGGCCTGAAAGTGATCGACTTAACCCGTATGCTGCCGGGGCCCTTCGGCACCATGATGTTGGCCGATCTGGGGGCGGAGGTAGTCGTTGTTGAACAACCATCAGGGCCGGCACTGGGGCCGCGGCGCAAGAATTTTTATATCGACCGGAATAAGCGCAGCCTGGCACTCAACTTAAAAGACGAGCGGGCTCTGGAGATCCTATACGGTTTGGTGAAAGCTGCGGACGTTTTTGTCGAAGGATTCCGGCCAGGAGTCACAGAGCGTCTCGGTATCGATTATCCGAAGCTCAAGGCATTGAACCCGGGTATCATTTACTGCTCCATGTCCGGCTATGGGCAAGACGGGCCATACAAGCTGCGCGCCGGTCACGACATCAACTACGTTGCTGCCGCTGGTCTGCTGCGTCTGAATGGCCGCAAAGACAGCGGACCGGTGATATTTGCCACGCAGTTGGCCGATATTGCTGGCGGGGGTATGATTGCCGCATTTTCCATTTTGGCCGCATTATTCTGCCGCTCCAGGACCGGACAGGGACAGTATATCGATGTTTCCATGACCGATGGCGCACTTTCTCTCAATCCCATTGCTTTTCTAGAATACTCCAACACCGGTACACCGCCTGGAGCTCAGGCCTACCGTAACCTGGGGGCCACGCCGTGCTACAATATTTACCGAACCAAGGACGACCAATTCATCTCCATCGGTGCACTGGAACCCAAGTTCTGGGCCAATTTATGCCGCTTGCTCGGGCGGGCGGATCTGATTGAGCGCCAGAACGATACCGATCAGGCAACCATCGATGAGGTGCGAAAGATATTTGCCGGCAAAACCCGTCAGGAATGGGATCGTCTGCTCGATGACCAGGAGGTGTGCTACGCCGCCATATTGGATCTGGCCGAAACCTGCCAGAACCCACAGTTGGTGCATCGTCAGATGATTCAAGAGGTGATCTTACCCGACGGCAGCCAATCCAGGCAGGTGGGTGTCGTCCCGAAGTTTTCATTGACTCCTGGCACATTACGACGTCCGCCGTCACGTCCAGGGCAGCACAGTTTTGAAATCTTGGAAGAGCTGGGGATGGACAGCAAGACCATTGCCGATTTGGAAAAAGAAGGTGTCGTTAAAGACGGACGAATAGAATAATTCCGGTGGATTAAAGAGGAGAAACATCGTTATGGATTTTCAGTTCGGTGAAAAAGAGATTCGATTGCGGGAGGAAATCCGGCAATTCGTCAAGGAAAATCTCCCGAAGGGGCAGGTGCCCTACTTCGAAGAGCACGATGACAAAGAGTGGGATTTCGGTATGTCTATTGCCAAAAAGCTTTCTGAGAAGGGATGGCTTACCATTACCTGGCCCAAAGAGTACGGGGGGATGGGCGCATCGGAATGGGAGCGTGCGGCCTATCTTGAAGAAGTCGGCTATTGGGGAGTTCCCGGCTATTCCATGGGGGTCAGTGGGATTATGTGGGTGGGACCATCGATCATGCTGTTCGGCTCCGCGGAGCAGAAAAAAAAGTATGTCCCTGCGATCGCATCCGGAGAACCGGACGGCGTCTGGTGCACCGGGTACAGTGAACCCGATGCGGGGAGCGACTTTGCCAGTCTGCAGACCCGGGCTGAAAAGAAGGGGGATCGGTATATCGTAAATGGCCAGAAGGTGTGGATCAGCGCAGGTCACAGAGCCCGCTGGTGCTGGCTGGCGGCCCGCACGGATCAAAGCGGACCTAAAAAACACGACGGCATCAGCATTCTCATCGTTGATATGAAGAGTAAGGGGGTTACGGTCCGACCGATCATCAACTTTTACGGTTTTCACCTTTTTAATGAGATTTTTTTCAATGACGTCGAGGTGCCGGTGGAGAACCTGGTCGGTGTAGAGAACCAGGGATGGCGTCAACTCATGCAGTCGTTGGGATTTGAGCGCGGCAACAGCGCCTTGGTCGCTTATGGCGAAAGCAAACGCCTGCTCGATGAACTGGTCCTTTATGCCAAGGAAAGCGGCATCATCAAGCGGCCCTACATTCGCCAAAAATTGGCCGATGTGGCCATGGAGATCGAAACTTTTAAGGTGCTGGCCTACGAATCGGTTTGGAAAATGAGCAAAGGCATACGCATTATCTGGGAGCCTTCCAGGGACAAAGCATTTCGGGACATGATCAATGATCAACTCTCCAGAGTGGGGACAGAGATCATCGGTGCCTACAGCCAGGTGGATCCCCTGGAAACCGACACCCAGTGGTCGCGGCTGCGGGGGCGTGCTGAGCGAATCTACTACCGCTGGACTGGCTATGCGAGTGCTGCCGGCACCACCGACAATCAGAGAAATATTATCGGCCAGTTCGGCCTGCAGCTGCCGAAGGCCTATTGATAGGGGGAAGACATGGTTGATTTTGGATTCACCAAAGATCAAGAGATGATACGCAAGTCGGTGCGCCAGTTCCTGGACAAGGAGTGTCCAAAAGAGAGCGTTCGGGCACTTAAGATCGATACACGAGGATACGACCCCAAGGTCTGGCAAAAAATGGTCGAACTGGGATTTCAGGGGATGGCGATTCCAGAAAAATACGAAGGCATGGGGGGCGAGTATCTCGAGTTGATGCTTTTTATGGAAGAAGCGGGGCGCAATCTCCTGCCGTCCCCGTTTTTTGCCACGGTCGCCTTATGTGCATTGCCTATCGAACGCTTCGGAAGTGATGCTCAAAAAGAGACGGCCCTGCCGGCGATCGCCAATGGTCAAATCTGGACCATGGCGTTGATGGAAGCATCGGCAGACTATGAAGCCGAGGGTATTAACCTGCTCGCTGTGAAAGAGGGAAACAGTTACGTCTTAAATGGCACCAAGTTGTTCGTTCCCTTTGCCCGGGCGGCTGAAAGGATGTTGGTGGTGGGCAGGACCAAGCCCGATGGTCCTGCTGAAGAGTGCCTTACCGTTTTCATCGTTGATGCCGCAACAGCCGGCATTACCCTCAAACCTATTCCTACGGCAGCCTGCGACCAGCGCTACGAGGTGTGCTTCGAAAACGTTCGAGTCCCAGCTGAAGATATCCTCGGTCAGGTTAACCAGGGTTACGAGATCATCAGCTATCTGTTGCAGGATGCTGCCGTGCTTAAATGCGCCGAAATGTCTGGCGGCGCCCAGGCGGTGCTGGAAATCACGCGCCGCTACGCCCGCGACCGCATCCAGTTCGGCAAGCCTATCGGCTCCCTGCAAGCCATTCAACATAAATTGGCGAACACATTTATTTGGGTGGAAGGATTGAAAAACCTGGTCTATGAGGCCGCTTGGCATATCAATGCCGGTTTGCCACGCAAAGACCTGGTGTCCATGGCCAAGGTCAAGGCCAATACGGTTTATCAGCAGGCCTGTATCGACGGGATCACGATTCACGGTGCCATCGGTTTTACCGAAGAGATGGATGTCGGGCTGTACCATTTGCGCACCAAGGCGCATGAGTTTGATCTGGGATCATCGGAATTTCATAGGGAACGAATGGTCCGCGAACTGGAGGAGCGACAACCTTTATTCGCGACGATTTAACCCTAACGAGAAAGGCTGATCTTATAGCATTGATAGGGTTGTATCCGATCAAGGGGGAATTTTTTATGGAATATAAGACGATCCTGGTGGAAAAAAAAGAGCACATTGCCACGCTATATTTGAATCGTCCCGAAGTCCTCAATGCACTGTCTGATGACATGCGTTCCGATCTGATTCACTTCTTTCGGAATGCCGCCGATGACCGGGACATTCGGGCGCTCATCGTGACTGGCAAGGGAAAGGCATTTAGCGCAGGAGCAGATTTGAACCTATTTAAATCGCGTTATGAAACCTATCGCCGGGAGGGGCAACAGGAAGGTGCCTTCCGAAAATGGCTGCCACAAGCCCTGCTGGCTTTTCCAAAGCCGATTATCGCCGCAATTAATGGTCTGGCTGTAGGATTTGGCGCGACAATGCCGTTGAATTGCGATATTCGAATTGCATCCACTCAAGCAAAATTCAGTTTCGCTTTTGCACGCCTGGCGGTCACGCCGGAGTTCTGCAGTTCGTTTTTCTTGCCGCGTTTAGTCGGTCTCGGGCAGGCGGCCGAGCTGGTTTTTACGGGCAAAATGATCGATGCCGAGGAAGCTCTGCGTATCGGACTGGTCAATCGTGTGTATGCTCCCGAAGATTTATTGCCCGAGGCTGAGAAAACAGCCATGCAAATCGCAACTATGACACCCGCTGCGATACAGACCGCCAAACGTCTGCTTGTTCACGGCACGCAATCCAGTACAGGTCAGATGATCGAATACGAAACACTGGCATTACAGCAAGCCATGCAGACCGAGGCGCACTATGAGGCGGTTTGTCGGCTGCTTGACGAGATGAACACTAAAAAGATGTGAAGCATTACGTGGTTTGCAATCCGAACGCATGATAAAGGGTGAGTCATCGAAAACGAGAAGAGTCCGTCAGCCTGTACTATTGAGCGGATACTACGGAGGGTCTTTATGCGAGAATGCTTTTTAATTGATGCGATACGTAGTCCCCGGGGTCGTTTGAGCCGGCCGAAGAAGGGATTTTACGGTGAATTGGCCAATGTTCATCCCACGACCCTGGGGGCCACGTTGGTCAATGCGATTTTGGAGAGAAATCCGTCCCTGCCGGCTGAAAAGGTCGAGGATTTGATCTATGCCACGACCATTGCGGTCAAAGAGCAGGCCCAGGATATCGCCAGATGGATCGTTCTGGCCTC
>Ga0209164_1000754_pt1 | contig 58423 bp, 48 predicted proteins | sample MTBNYHSulfiMetaG_FD_187458 | JGI IMG/M metagenome (GOLD analysis project Ga0209164, IMG submission 187458) | Enrichment culture microbial communities from rom New York Harbor, USA that are MTBE-degrading - MTBE-NYH (New York Harbor Sulfidogenic)... | ecosystem: Environmental > Aquatic > Marine >... | reverse complement strand
TACGCCCTCCCTCCAAGCATCTCCTCCGGGATTGGACTGGTATGTACATTATAAAACAATACGTCAAAGAACAAATATACCTAAAGAAAATATTTGTGCCATATGGCACAAATATAAGGGCTATTTAATTCAGCCCAATGGCAACGCCTTGGGTAGAGATTGTACAACCGTCATTCCCTTTCACAAGTCTGCCGACGGCAGACTTGTGAAAGGGAAAATGGGAACAATCAAATTTTACCCAAGGCGTTGCCATTGGGCTGAATTAATCTGGGCCTACCTGCCCGCAGGCAGGCTTTCAGCCCGACATAGGTGATATTTACTACCTCAGTTTAAGTTAAAATAATAAAAGAATACGATAAGGATATATTAATTCTCAATAAAATTGTAAAAAAAGTTATTTTGAACTCATTCTAATTTATATTATTAACACCTAAATATTGAACTGTTTATAATTGATAATTGTTTTATCAATATAGTTAACTTAAAAAATCACAAAATGAATTTAATAAAACTGAATCATCATGTAATAAAAATAACTTCCGTTATCCGGCTGATTTTATTGGTTACAATACTTTTTTTGGGAGTTACGGGGTGTAAACCGAAATTTGTAATTGAAAATCCTTACGCAGAAGTGAATTGGGAGGAATATGGTCGTTATAAGGCTAATCTTCATACACACACCTCCAGGAGTGATGGTTATTTCAGTCCCCAGGTAGTTGTTGATCGTTACCATGAAATGGGATATGAAATATTAGCTATTTCGGACCATAATTTTGTAACATATCCATGGCAGGAGTTTTCTTCTTTCGAAGCATCCAGTCGTACATATAAAAGACTGGAGGATGGACAGTTAAAAGATATCCCTGCCGGGGATGTCTTTATATATGAAAACCGTGATCCGGATTCTATTGGAATGATTGCAATACAAGCGTGTGAGGTATCCCAGCATCATCATCTCCTCAGTTATTTCAATGACCATCCGGGTGGAGAACTTAAAACCGCATCAGAAAGCATGCAAGCCATTGCTGAAAAAAACGGATTGGCTGTTCTGGCACATCCCGGATCATATAATGGCACTCATCGAACAAGGAAATTGCATCCAATAGATTGGTATGTTGATCTTTACCAGCGTTACGAAAATCTTATTGGCATGGAGGCCTTTAACAATGGATTGAATTATTACCCGGGAAATTTCCACAGATGGGATTCCACCCTTACCCGTTTAATGCCCGACAGACCTGTCTGGGGTTTTTCTAATGATGATTTTCATGGAGGTATAATAGGGCGTAACTGGAACGTGTTTTTGTTACCTGAATTATCAGTGGAACAGGTACGTTATGCAATGGAACATGGATTGTTTTACTATGTTTATGATCCGGAAGGTCACAAAGGTGTTTCCCCTCCTGAGATATTATCTGTTGATGTAAACTCAGAAAAAGGGATCATTAATATTCAGGCCACCGGGTATGAACATATTGAATGGATATCAGATGGTGAAGTAATCTATAAGGGAAATCCTATTGATTTAACTGATATTCCCAAGGTTGGCAATTATGTGAGAGCAGCCATCTACCAGTCTGAAAAAGGCGCGGTAACAGGAACTCAGCCATTTGGCATCAGAAGAAAGGGGGGCAAATAATCCTATTATTGAAAGGCAGTTAAACAGGATGATAAAACTGTTCAGATAATACTAGTTTTAAAAAAATATTTAAAATAACTAACAAAATCATGATATGAAATATTTCAAAACAAGCATTTTTATTGCCATCTTATCGATCGGAATATTATTCTTATCCGGCTGTAAAGAAATGCAATCCTCCCGGAAATGGTACAAAGGTAGTCTTCATACTCATTCGCTCTGGAGCGACGGGGATGCTTTTCCTGAAATGGTTATGGACTGGCACAAGTCACATGGTTATCATTTTGTTGCAATGTCAGACCATAACTCCGTGCAGGACAAAGAGAAGTGGAAAACAATTACAGCATCACCTATTTTCCAACAGTCCTTTGAAAACTATCAGGCCAGATTTGGAAAGGATTGGATGGAAACTAAAGAAGATTCAGCAGGTATTCATGTGAAGCTGAAAACCATTAATGAATATAAACCTCTTTTTGAAGAAGCGGGTAAGTTTCTGATCATACAATCTGAAGAAATAAGTGACCGCTTTGAAGAGAAGCCAATTCACCTTAATGCTATCAACATTAAGGAGTTGATCAAACCACAAAAAGGGCAAAATGTAGTTGATGTTCTTCAGAACAATATTAATGCAGTGATGGCGCAGGAAAAAGAAACAGGTATCCCGATGATCGTGCAGATCAATCATCCCAACTATAAATATGCCCTTACGGTGCAGGATATAACCGCATTAAAAGATGCCCGGTTTTTCGAGGTACGTAACGAATATCCGCCGAATAACAATTATGGTGACTCAATACACATGGATACTGAAACTATGTGGGATATGATAAATATTGCTTTTCTTGAACAAGATAAACCGCTCATGTATGGTGTGGCTACCGATGACAGCCATCATTACCAGGTTTTTGATAACAAAAGTGCTAACCCGGGCCGCGGATGGGTAATGGTACTGGCTGGTGAACTTACACCGGAATCGTTGATTAAGGCTATGGTGAATGGTGACTTTTATGCATCAACAGGTATTACACTTAAAAAGATTAAATTAAAAAATATGCAGTTAAAAATAGAAGTGGAAGCAGAACCTGGTGTGAATTACCATATACAATTTATCGGGTGCAGGATGCAGGATAAGAAAATCTCAATACTGGAAGAAATGGATGGAGAAGAAGCAACATTTAGCCTCAATAAGGATATCCTTTTTGTAAGGGCGAAAATAATCTCTGATAAGTTGAAAGAAAATCCCTGTTGTGAAGGTGATTACGAAACTGCCTGGAGCCAACCTGTGTTGTATCAGTAACTCACTGAGATTTTACCACTTTCGGACGCAAAGTGCGTAACGAATGGTGCCCGGACATGATTTTCCTCTGATTATCACCAGGAAACATGCATAAACAAAATTATGGAGGTTCTCCCGCTTTAGCGGGACAAGCTATACGACCATTGAAAATTAAATTTTGTACATATGAAAAAATTAATAAATTTTATTTTACTGTTTGTTTCCATTTCAATCTTAGTGAATGGGCAAAGGAAGGTTGTTCACCTTCCTGATTTACCGGGTTATGTGACATTAAAATGTGATCTCCATTTGCATACTGTCTTTTCCGATGGCAATGTATGGCCTACCATAAGAGTTGATGAAGCATTACGTGATGGACTTGACGCTATTGCAATCACGGATCACCTCGATTATTTTACCCATACTGACTATATAAAAACTGATCATAATGCAGGTTGGAAAGTAACCGAATTATACGCAAAAGAAAGAAATATTATCCTTGTTCAGGGAACTGAGATAGGAAGAGATATGCCTCCGGGGCATGTTAATGCTTTGTTTATTCATGATGCAACAAGCCTTGTAAAGGATTCTGTTTGGGATGCCTTTGAAGCAGCAATTCAGCAGGGGGCATTCCTTATGTGGAACCACCCGGGATGGAAACATCAGCAACCTGATGGAATTCCAAGATTATATGATATTCATCTGAAGATGATAGAGAAAGGCTGGCTTCACGGTATTGAATTTTTAAATTTTATTGACTACTATCCTTTGGTATTGGAAATGTGTAAAGAACATAACCTGGCTGTTATGGGCAGCAGCGATATGCATGGCCTGATAAGTGAAACTTATAAAATACCGGAGTATACAAACCGCCCTATGACACTCGTATTTGCAAAGGAAAGAAGCCACGATGCACTCAGGGAAGCGTTGTTTGCCGGTCGTACACTGGTGTGGTTCCATGAAATGATCGCCGGGAGAGTAGAATATGCAAAACCATTCTTTTATGGATGTATATCTGTAAGTAAAATTTATTATGAAAATGATAAAAAGAAATTCTTTGAAGTAACCAACCATTCTGATATTCCCTTTTCCCTGATAAATGGTAAAAGAACTCCGAAATCAGTTGTGCTGGAAGCAAATTCAGTGACCAGAATAGCGGTGAGTAAAGATGTAGTATTTCCAATTACCTATGAGGTAAGTAATGTGCTGATAGGAGAAAATGAATATCTTAAAATAGAGTTGGAATAACAAATTTCCCGATACCGATTAAAATACGAGACCCGATCTCAAAAATAATTCAACATCAATTGTCTGTATGGTTTTTTTGTAATTTCACTAATCCTAAATAATAGTACAGATTGAATAAATGGTCTTTATTTATTCAGGTATTGTAAGATGCTGAAAAATTAAATGTTAAAATAGTGTATAAACCTGGTAATTTATTATTTAAATGACAGCGAATTATTTGATTATTTTACTACTTAGTTAGGGTTTAAGTCTTCTAATTATTATAAATATTTTCAGTTTTTGGAATCACTATTGACCGGTAAAAGTATTGGCGCTCGCAAAAGCAATCTCTTATTCTTATACCGGATACCAGTGTTTTGGAATAGAAAAAATTAATAAATTGCCCTGGTGTTATGTCAATTGTGAATTGACGTTTGCCATCGCTCACTTCACTCCCCTATATTTGTGTCATATGACATAAGCTGAAGGGGAGAATTCAGCGCACCGAGGGAAGGCATTCCCCTTTAGGGGCCAAGGGGTAGCGAGGGAGTATGAAAAAGTTTGTCTGACATGACACTTGGAGCAAATAAAATAAAAAATATTTCGATATTATGAAAAAGGGTATTATAAAAGTAAAAATTGGGATGGCAGTAATTCTTGGCATGTTGCCGGGAATTTCTTTATCACAATATAGCCAACCTGCCGGAGTGATGGAGAAATCTGATTTCCAATGGCCGGAAGGAAAAAAAATGGCCTTAAGTCTTACCTTTGATGATGCCCGTTTGACACAGGCTGACAATGGGCTTCCTCTGTTTGACAAGTATGGAGTAAAAGCTACTTTTTATCTTGCACCGGAAAGGATAGGCCAAAGGCTGGATGTATGGAAACAGGCAATCCGGAATGGTCATGATTTAGGCAATCATACTTTGTTGCATCCGTGCTCCGGAAATTTCCCATTTGCCAGGCAAACAGCATTGGAAGATTATACCCTTGGCAGGATGCAGGCTGAACTCGATTCTGCAAACCAGGTTATTTCTAATTTCCTGGGAGTTACACCCGTATCCTTTGCATACCCTTGCGGGCAAACATTTATTGGAAGTGGGGCAAATGCAAAAAGCTATATACCTCTGATAGCTTCCACGTTCGAAACCGGGCGCGGATGGCGTGATGAAGGGCCCAATGACCCTTTAAGATGCGACATGGCACAAATCATGGGAATGGAAATGGATGGAATGTCTTTCAGTGAAATAAAAGTGTTAATTGAATCTGCAATGAAAAAAGGATCATGGCTGGTGCTTGCCGGTCATGAGATAAGCGGGGGAGGAAAGCAGACATCCCTGGTTTCAACAATCGATTCAATATGTAAATATGCAATGGATCCTTCAAACAGTATCTGGATAGATAATGTCCATAATATTGCTTCCTATATCAATGAAAAAAGAGATGTGATTACTGACAGTGATTTTCCTGTTTATCAGGATCCGCTTTTTACAATTGACCAACGTGTTGAAGACCTTCTTTCACGCATGACGCTGGAAGAAAAGGTAGGGCAATTAAATGTGACTGCATACCCCGCTTTGATAAATGCGGATCTTTCTGCCAGGATGGATACATGTAGAGAACTAACTGAAGGGAAATTAATCCATGGTATAGGGCCTGTTGGAGGATTCTGGGCAGCGGCAGGTTTGTTTAAGGAAGGTCCGGGGCGTCAGGCTGAGTTTCTGAATGAACTTCAAAGCATTGCGATGGATAAAACACGGCTTAAAATACCACTTCTCTTTGTTGAAGAAGGCACGCATGGGATTATGGTCCCCGGGTCTACAGTGTTTCCTGAAGGGCTGGCGATTGGAAGTGCCTGGAATATGGATTTAGTTGAAGAGATATATTCTGTGGTCGCAAAAGAGGCAAGGATGCGTGGAATACACGGATTAGGGACCCTGGTAATTGAACCGAACAGGGACCCGCGCCTGGGGAGGAATGAAGAATCTTACAGTGAGGATCCGTTTTTCTGCTCTCAAATGGCAGAGGCAATAGTAAAGGGTATCCAGGGGAATGACATTGCAGCTAATGATAAGACATTTGCTCTTCTCTGCCATTTCCCTGGTCAAACAGAACCTGTGAGTGGACTTGAACGGGGCGCTATGGAAATTTCAGAAAGGAAATTAAGAGAGGTCTTCCTTCCCCCCTGGGTTGCTGGTATTAAAAAAGCAGGAGCATTGGGCATTATGGCTACATACCCCGCCATAGACGGGGTCCCTGTACATGTTTCAGAAAAAATACTGACAAAAATGCTTAGAGAAGAACTGGGATTTTCAGGAGTAGTTTTTTGTGAAGGAGGAGGTTTCGAAATCCCTGTTTATGAAAAGATAGTGCCTACAATGAAAGAGTCGGGCGAATTATGTATCAAAGCAGGTGTGGATGTAAGCATCTGGCATGAAGATGCATACTTACTTTCAATGATTGAGAATGTTAAAGAAGGAAAGGTAGCAATGGAAACAATTGACAGGGCAGTGAGGCGTATCCTGAAGATTAAATTTATGTTAGGTTTGTTTGAAAATCCATACGTTAATGCAGAGCGTGCTGTCAGTGTGAACAATACAGAAGAGAGCCGGGAATTAGCCCGTCAGGCAGCCCGTGAAGGGATTGTTCTTTTAAAAAATGAAAAGAATCTTCTTCCGCTGAATAAGAATATTAAATCTATTGCAGTTATTGGCCCTAATGCACATTCGAAAAAAAACCAGCTTGGTGATTATGTTTCAGGAACTATACTTCAGGAAGTGACAACTGTCCTTGATGGGATAAAAAACAAAGTTACCCCGCAAACAAAAGTAACTTATGTAAAAGGATGTGAAATGCTTGGTGACAAACTTAATGAAATAAAAAAAGCACAGAAAGCGGCAAAGGAATCTGATATTGCAATCGTTGTTGTAGGAGAAAACCGAAGAACAGTTGGAGAACCGTGTGATGTATTTGACCTTGATCTGACCGGGCTTCAGCAACAACTTGTCGAAGCCGTTTATGCCACAGGAACACCAACAATTGTTGTCCTGATAAACGGAAGAGCATTGTCAATAAGGTGGATCTCGGAAAACATCCCTGCAATTGTTGAAGCCTGGAACTGCGGGGAACAGGGCGGGCATGCAGTTGCCGATGTCCTTTTCGGAGATTATAACCCGGGGGGGAAACTGCCTGTCTCGTTTCCAAAACACGTTGGGCAGCTTCCTGTATATTACAATCATATGCCTTCAAAAGAATACTGGATAAATCATGATAATAGCAGGTATGCGGAACTTTATGTAAACGAAAAAATCAAGCCCTTGTATGAATTCGGGTTTGGATTGAGTTATACGGAATTCGAATACAGTAACCTCATTATTTCACCCGGGACAATAGGTCCTGCAGGTGAGGTTTATATCAGCGCTGAAGTTGAAAATACTGGTAAAAGAGAAGGATGCGAAGTTGTCCAGTTATACATTAATGATGTTTTCAGTTCTGTGTCAACACCGGTAAAAGAACTCGAAGGTTTTGAAAAGGTGAGTCTCACTCCCGGTGAGAAAAAAACAGTCAGGTTTAAACTTACCCGGGAGAATTTGTTTTTACTCGACAAAAATCTCGAACCTGTTGTTGAACCGGGTATATTTGAGGTAATGGTCGGCAGTTCATCGGAAGATATCAGGCTTAAAGGTGAATTTGAAGTGAGATGATGAACTGTTAGTAAGTACTTTTCTCATGAAAAAATTAAACGAATTTTACCACAAAGGAACACAAAGTAAGCACGAAGTAACACAAAGGGGAAACATTTTATTTCTTTTCATAAAAAGTAGGATAAAATAGCTAACTATTTAAAAAGCAATAATGGAATTAATTAAAAATTTTAAAACAGCATCTTTAGTCTTTACATTTATGCTCATCTTGAATTTTTTTTCTTTCGGGCAGCAACCAGTTTATCTCGATCCTGCACAGCCTGTCGAAAAAAGGATAGAAGACCTTCTTTCCCGGATGACTCTTGAAGAAAAAGTGGGGCAGTTAAATATATCATCTGTTGGCAGGATACCAAGGGATTCTGCGGGTACAAGGGAAACATGCAGAAAGCATGCTGAAGGAAAAATTATTTCCGGCATTGGACCGGCCGGGGGTTTTTTTGGTGCAGCAAGAATGATTAAAGAAGGGGCAGGACATCAGGCAGAATATCTTAATGAACTTCAGAAAATTGCAATTGAAAAAACACGTCTGCGAATACCGCTTCTTTTTGTTGAAGAAGGTACACATGGCTTAATGGCTCCCGGGGCTACTGTCTTTCCTGAAGGTCTCGCTATCGGGAGTACATGGAATATGAAAATGGTAAGCGATGTATATGCAGTTGCAGCAAAAGAAGCCAGGGCAGTTGGGGCACATGAACTTGGAACCCTGGTAATTGAACCTGTAAGAGATCCTCGCATGGGAAGAAATGAAGAGGGATACAGCGAAGATCCTTATTTCTGCTCACGTATCGCAGAATCCATTGTAATTGGAATGCAAGGTGATGATCTTAAAGCCAGCGACAAGGCAATATCTGTCCTTTGTCATTTCCCGGGACAAAGTGAACCCGTCAGCGGACTTGAGCGCGGGGAAATGGAAATTTCAGAAAGAAAATTAAGGGAAGTATTTCTTCCTCCATGGGTCGCTGGTATTAAAAAAGCAGGAGCAATGGGTGTTATGGCCACATATCCTACGATAGATGGTGAACCTGCTCATGCATCAGAAAAATTACTGACGAAAATCCTTCGCGAGGAATTGGGATTCAATGGATTGGTGCTTTGTGAAGGTGGCGGTCTCGACATTCTTTTATATGAAAAAGTTGTTTCCACCATGAAAGAATCGGGAGAATTATGTATTAAAGCGGGAGTGGATGTAAGTATATGGTCTGAAGAAGGATACTTATACCCCATGGTGGAAAATGTCAGGGAAGGTAAGGTTTCAATGGAAATACTCGACAGAGCAGTGAGACGTGTTCTGAGAACTAAATTTTTATTAGGTTTGTTCGAAAACCCTTATGCTGATGTTGAAAGGGCAATGAGTGTAAGCAATACAAAAGAACACAGGGAATTAGCCCTTCAGACCGCCCGGGAAGGTATCGTACTTTTAAAGAATGAAAATAATATACTACCGCTGGATAAGAATATTAAATCCATTGCAGTAATAGGACCTAATGCTCATTCAAAGATTAATCAACTCGGTGATTATGTTTCAGGTACAATACTACAGGACGTAGTTACCGTTCTGGATGGGGTGAAAGGAAAGGTATCCCCTCAGACGAAAGTAAGTTATGTAAAAGGATGTGAAATACTAGGCGAGGAACTTAATGAAATTAAAAAGGCACAAAAAGCCGCAAAAGCTTCAGACCTGGCTATCGTAGTTGTAGGGGAAAACCGAAGAACTGTAGGAGAACCATGTGATGTTTATGACCTGGATCTGACCGGACTTCAACAGCAACTTGTGGAAGCAGTTTATGCTTCAGGCACTCCGACGATTGTCGTCCTGATAAACGGAAGAGCATTGTCAATCCGGTGGATTGATGCAAACATCCCTGGAATTATTGACGCATGGAATTGTGGAGAACAGGGAGGTCATGCCGTTGCAGATGTTCTTTTTGGTGATTATAACCCGGATGGCAAACTGCCGGTTTCATTCCCAAAACATGTAGGGCAGCTTCCTGTTTATTATAATTATAAACCGTCAAAAGATTTCTGGATAAATGAAGACGTTAGTAAATGGGCTGAGCTTTATGTTAATGATAAAATAAAACCTTTATATGAATTTGGATACGGCCTGAGTTATACGGAATTTGAATACAGCGACCTGTTAATTACTCCTGAAATAACAGGCCCTGCAGGTGATGTGTATGTCAGTGTGGATGTTAAAAATACTGGTAAAAGAGAGGGTAAAGAGGTCGTCCAGTTATATATTAATGATGTCATAAGTTCTATGACTACACCAGTAAAAGAGTTGAAAGGATTCGAAAAAATAAACCTTGCTCCGGGTGAGACAAAGACCGTCAGTTTTAAACTAACACCAGAACACCTGTCTTTATTGAACAAACATCTGGAACGCGTGGTTGAACCTGGTTTTTTTGAAGTAATGGTGGGGAGTTCATCAGAGGATATCAGGCTAAGAGGGGAATTTATCGTGAAACATATTCCGGCAGAGATAAGGTCAACAAGGGTGCCGGGAAAACAATAATTAAATTTAGAAACATATTTATTACATTTAACCACTCAAACCAAATAAGAACTTTTATTCAAATAAAGTAATTATGATAAGATCTATAATATGCATTTCAGCATTGCTTCTTATTGCTGCTGCATACGGTCAGACTCCCGGAACTGCAGAAATAAAAACTTTCCGCGCATCAGTGGTGAAAATTGATATTACACCTGGTGAACCCAAGTATCTTTCAGGTTATAACGAAAGAAAATCAACCGGTGTGCATGACCACATCTACCACCGCATTGTGGCACTGGATGATGGTGTTACTCAATTCTTTCTTGTTTCAACAGAAATAGCTGTTGTTTCGCCCATCGAGTACGATCATGTAGCGGATAAATTAAAAAAACGGCTTGGGATTGACCCGCAAAACTTCTGGTGGTCCACAACACATACACATTCAGCTCCCGAGGTAGGTCCATTTGGGTTGGAAAAGATTTTCCTGGGTGACCGTTACGGACATGAGTATGATGCTGAATATACTGAATATGTTGAAGAAGAATTAATTAACGGCATAAAGGAAGCCCGGGAAAAATTGTCTCCTGCACGCCTGAGTGTGGGATGGGGCTACTCCCAGGCAAATATTAACAGGCGTGCAAAAGATATTGATGGCGTAGCTTTCCTGGGAATGGATCCCGATGGACCTGTTGACCGCAGAATAGGCCTTCTGAAGATAGAAAAAGATAACGGACAAACTTTGGCACTGATTGCAAATTACCCGATCCACGGAACCGTACTGGGTAGTAAAAACCTTGAGATCAGTGGCGATGCACCCGGAATTGTTGCTGACTATGTTGAAGAAAAGATAGGAGCACCATTGGTTTTTATAAACGGAGCTGCAGGTAACCTTGCTCCAATTTATAGTGGTGCAAATTTAAACAGACTAGGCCCTTTCCGGGTGATGCTTGGAGATAAAATAATTGAGGCATATCAGAAAATGCCGGCTTCTGCAAATAAAATATCTTTAAGTACCGGTTCTCTGATGGTCGAAACACCACGAAAAGCTGACCTGGACTGGCCAGAAGATTTCGTAAAATATACCAGAACAACTAGTTCAGGTGTACATTTAGTAAGAATTCCATTACATTTTCTAAAAATAAATAATGATATTGCTATATGGAGTGCCCCATTAGAGCTGTTTTGTGAAATATCCAATGAAATACGCGACCAATCACCCTTCCCATATACTTTTTATTTTGGATATACTAATGGATGGCTCGGATATTTATTAACTGAATCAGAATATAATTATAAAGGATATGAACCAGGTGTTTCCCCTTATACACCCCATGCAGAAAGAGATCTGAAAGAAGCAACTGTTTCATACCTGCAGGGAGAATTAAAGAATAAAGGTATCGCTCACAATAAATAATTAGGAAAATCCAGATTACCAGAATATTAACTATTAATTTACATATAATTATGAAAACTAGTTTGCCGGGGAAAACAATTTTTATTATCATAATTTGCTGTTTAACAGTTAGTTATGCTTTAGCTCAATATCCACAAACCAATAAAATCAATGAAAAATCAGAATTTCAATGGCCGGAAGGGAAAAAAATGGCTCTGAGCCTTACCTTCGATGATGCCCGTCTTACACAGATTGACAACGGGATGCCAATATTGGACAAGTACGGTGTGAAAGCAACTTTTTATGTTTCTCCTAATCTCATGGTAAAGCGGTTGAATGAATGGAAAAAGGCAGCAGGTAATGGTCATGATATAGGTAACCATTCTCTTAACCATCCTTGTACTATAAATTATGACTGGGCACAGGAGGTTGCTCTGGAAAACTATACTCTTGGGAGAATGAATGAAGAACTTGATTCTGCAAGTATATTAATTGAAGAATTGCTGGGCATTAAACCTGTTTCATTTGCTTATCCATGCGGGCAGACTTTTGTTGGGAGAGGAGTGGATCTGAAAAGTTATGTACCGTTGATTGCGTCAAAGTTTGAAAGCGGGCGATTATGGATGAGTTCCAGATCAAATAATCCTGTATTTTGTGATTTTTCTCAGCTTACTGGTATTGAACTGGACGGGAAATCTTTTGATGAGATTAAACTACTTATCGAAGCAACAGCAAAAAAGGGGAAATGGCTGATCCTGGCAGGTCATGAAATAGCTGACGGTGGCTCCCAGACTTCCCTGGCATCGACAATTGAGGAAATTTGCAAATATGCATCAGATCCTGAGAATGGTATTTGGATTGACAATGTCCATAATATCGCATCCTATATCATTAATACAAGAGGGGACAGCATGCCTGCTGAATTACCGGTTTATCTTAATCCGCTCTTTTCAATTGATCAGCGTGTAGAGGACCTTCTTTCGCGGATGACATTGGAAGAAAAACTTGGACAGTTGAATATGCCTCATCCGGGTATGATAACAAAGGTAAGATCTGCAAAAATTGATTCATGTTTAAAATTTACCGAAGGGAAACTGGTTCCCAACATAGGACCGGCAGGCGGTTTTTGGGCTCCTTCTCATATGTTTAAGGAAGGCCCCCGTCCACAGGCAGAATTTACTAACGAACTGCAAAGCATTGCGATAGAAAAAACCCGGCTAAAGATCCCACTAATATTCTTTGAAGAAGGCACACATGGTCTGTTAACCCCCGGTGCTACCGTATTCCCGGAAGGCCTGGCTATAGGAAGTACATGGAATCTGGACCTGGTTGAACAGATATATGCTGTGGCCGGGAAAGAAGGAAGAACAAGAGGTATTCATTTCCTGGGAACCCTGGTGGTTGAACCAAACAGAGATCCAAGAATGGGAAGAAATGAAGAAACCTACAGTGAAGACCCATATCTGTGTTCACAAATAGCTGAAGCTATTGTAAAAGGAATGCAGGGAGAAGATATCTCTGCCGGTGATAAAGCAATATCAATTCTTTGCCATTTCCCCGGGCAGTCTGAACCTGTGAGCGGCCTCGAACGAGGTGCTATGGAAATTTCCGAAAGAAAATTACGGGAAGTGTTTCTACCTCCGTGGGTTTCCGGGATAAAAAAGGCGGGCGCCCTGGGAGTAATGGCTACTTACCCGGCAATCGACGGACTTCCCGTCCATGCCTCAGAAAAAATACTGACTAATATCCTCCGTGAAGAACTCGGATTTGACGGTCTGGTTATTTGTGAAGGCGAAGGAATGAAAATCCTTGTATATGAACAGATTGTCCCAACATTTAAGGAATCGGGAGAGCTGTGCCTGAAAGCAGGCGTTGACGTCAGTATATGGCACGAGGATGGATATATGAATGCCATGAGGGAAAATGTTATGGAAGGAAAAGTACCTGTTGAAATAGTTGACAGAGCTGTAAGACGTATTTTAAAGATCAAGTATATGCTGGGCTTATTTGAGAACCCTTATGTTGATGTAGAGAGAGCAGTAAGAGAAAGTAATACAAAAGAAAGCCGTGACCTGGCACTGAAGGTTGCAAGGGAAGGAATGGTACTCTTAAAAAATGAAAAAAACCTGCTCCCGCTAAATAAAAATCTAAAATCAATTGCTGTTATTGGCCCGAATGCTGATGCATGGAGAAATCAACTTGGGGATTATATTTCCGGTACCATTACACAGGATGTAGTTACAGTACTCGAAGGTATTAAAAATAAAATTTCTCCTCAGACAAAAGTCAGCTATGTTAAAGGATGTGACATAATCGGTAACGAGCTCAATGAAATTCAAAAGGCCGTGAATGCAGCCAAAAAAGCAGATGTTGCCATTGTGGTGGTTGGAGAGAATGGAGAACAAACAAACGGGGAAGCCAATGATGTGGCCAGCCTTGATCTGACAGGGTTACAGGAAGAGCTTATTAAAGCTGTGCACGCAACAGGAACTCCAACCATTGTTGTACTGATAAATGGCAGACCTTTATCTGTGGTATGGACAGCGGAAAATGTGCCTGCAATACTGGAAGCCTGGATGTGCGGAGAAGAAGGAGGCAATGCTGTTGCTGACATCCTGTTCGGAGACTATAATCCCGGAGGACATCTGCCAATTACTTTCCCCCGTCATTCTGGTCAATTACCTGTTTATTACAACTATATGCCTTCAAAAGCATATTGTTTACATAAATGGTATGGCAGAGCATACGTGGATATGAGCCCATTGCCACTCTTTGAATTTGGCTTCGGATTAAGTTACACTTCTTTCGGATATAGTAACCTGAAGATTACCCCGGAGGAAACAGGACCTGCAGGGGAAATTCATATCAGCGCAGATGTCGCAAATACCGGTATAAGGGAAGGAAGTGTGGTGGTCCAGCTATATATTGATGATGTAATAAGTTCAATGTCAACTCCGGTAAAAGAACTTAAAGGATTTGAAAAAGTTTTCCTTCTACCCGGAGAGAAAAAAACTGTAAACTTCAAACTTACTTCTGAAGATCTCTCATTTCTCGACAGGCACCTGGAACCTGTCGTTGAACCAGGAACTTTTAAGGTTATGATAGGACACTCTTGTGAAGACATACGACTGAACGGAACATTCGAAATAAAATAATAATTTCCTGGTACATCAATATTCAAAAAAATATAAATATCTGAAAATCAGTATAATAAAACAAACATGAAATCAGTAACATTCATTTTTATATTAAGCCTGTTATATATGACAGCATTTTCTCAAACTCAGATCCTCACTTCTCCTGATGGTAAAATTAAAGTGGAAGTGGAAACCGGGAAAAACATCAGTTTTTCCGTAACACATGAAAATACGGAGGTTGTAACGAACTCTTCTGTTTCAGTGATTCTTGACAATGAAAAAATATGGGGAAAGGATCCTGTACTGAAAAACAAGAAAACACAAAGTATAAACAGGGAAGTTCAGTCATCCCTTTACAAAAAAAGTGTTATCAAAGATATTTACAACGAACTGGTATTGAATTTCAGGGGAAATTACAGTCTCATCTTTCGTGCATATAACCAGGGTGTAGCTTACAGGTTCCGCACTGACTATAAAGAGGAGATGATCATAGTGAACGAAGAAGTCAACCTGCGTTTCAACCAGGATTATGGAGCATTAATCCCATACGTTAGAAACAGAAACTATGATCCTGAGAATTTCAACAAACAGTTCTACAATTCTTTCGAAAATACATATACTCACCTTAAGCTCAGTGAGATTGATAAAACCCGGATGTTTTTTTTACCGGTACTTATTGAATTGAATGATGGGAAAAAATTATGTTTTACTGAAGCAGACCTTGAAGATTATCCTGGTCTGAACCTGGTAAACAGGACTGGAAGTACTTCCCTTGCCGGGGTTTTTGCACCTTATCCGAAGAAAACCTTACAGGGAGGGCATAATATGCTTCAGCTGGAAGTTGTTGAAGGAGAAGAATATATAGCCAGAACCACAGGTCCCCGTAACTTCCCCTGGCGTATCCTTACAATCTCCACCAGTGATAAAGAACTGCTGAATAATGATCTTGTGTACCTGCTGGCATCCCCGTCAAGAGTAGAGGATGTTTCATGGATCAAACCCGGGAAAGTTGCATGGGACTGGTGGAACGACTGGAATATTTATGGGGTTGATTTCAGGGCTGGTATAAATAATGTAACATATAAATATTACATAGATTTTGCATCGGAAAATAATATTGAGTATGTTATTCTGGATGAAGGATGGGCAGTAAACAAACAGGCTGATCTTATGCAGGTTGTTCCTGAGATTGATATCCGTGAGTTAGTGGAGTATGGTAAAGCTAAAAACGTTGGAATTATCCTTTGGGGAGGATTCTGGGCTGTGGAACGTGACATGGAGAATGTTTTCCGGCACTATTCACAAATGGGTGTTAAAGGTTTTAAGGTAGATTTTATGAACAGGGATGACCAGCTTGTGGTAGATTTTTACTACCGTTGTGCCGCTACTGCAGCCAAATATGATCTGATAATAGACTTCCATGGAGCATATAAACCTACTGGATTACATCGTACCTATCCTAATGTTCTCAATTTTGAGGGTGTGTTCGGACTGGAACAGTTGAAATGGTCAACACCTGAAGTGGATATGGTTACTTATGATGTAACAATACCCTTCATTCGTATGCTGGCAGGTCCAATGGATTACACCCAGGGCGCCATGAGAAATGCAATACAAAAAAATTACCATCCGGTAAACAGTGAACCTATGAGCCAGGGAACACGCTGTCGGCAGCTTGCAGAATATATCATCTTTGATTCACCTTTGACCATGTTATGCGATAATCCGACAAATTACATGCGTGAACAGGAATGTACCCGTTTTATTGCCGGAATACCCACTGTATGGGATAAAACAATAGCACTCGACGGTAAGGTTGGAGAATATATAGTCATGGCAAAACAAAAAGATGATGTATGGTATGTTGGTGCTTTAACCAACTGGGATAAGCGTGAACTTAATATTGATTTGTCATTTTTGCCCGGAAATGCTTACCAGCTTGAAATATTCAAAGACGGTATAAATGCCGATCGTGCAGCATGTGATTACAAGAGAGAACTAATCTCCCTCCCGACTGACAAAATCCTCAAAGTATCAATGATGCCGGGCGGGGGATACATTGCAAGGATTACAAAGAAACCTTGAAATAATCAGTTTTTAAAAATGAAAACATTATCACAAATTTCAATTTTTATCATTTCACTTTTTCTGATTTTTTCCTGTGGAACTCCGGGTCAGAAAACCGAACGTGTCGTAATTATAGCTTTGGATGGTATAAGTGTGGAGGGTTTTCATGCCGCAAAACATCCAAATCTGGATAAACTGATTAATGAAGGCGTTTTATCCCTTTCAACCCGTAATGTAATGCCATCCGGAACCCAACAATACTATAAATACCGCAACCACAATTGCTTATCTTTTTGGTTGCGAAATTCCGCTTGCGTGGACTGGGGAGGTCCCGATGACAATATTTAAATAAACTTTCAGTTAGTTTTAGTGCGAAACCAAAGTACGTCTGGTTATCTTGTCTCTTAGAGCCTGACTCTTTTCTGCTGCCGTTTTCCCATCCAGGGGAATGGTCACTTTTGTAGCTGTAAATAAATGACCGATCAATAACCCCCCGCATGTAAGTCCAACTAAAGTAAACATAGGGGCAAAAAGATATTGTTCATCATATGTTTTAATAATTAAATATGACGATGCCATTCCAATTGTTGATCCAACGAGCATTCCGTATTGATGTATGGATTTGTTCCTGATCCTTAAGGTATTTATTTGTTCCCAATGAAAAAGTTTGTCTTTTGAAAAGATGAATAGTGTTGGATTTGAGTATATGCTCAAAATAGAATCATTGAACTGACCAAGATTTCCGTATGTATTATACTTACTGTCAGGTGTTTTGAGCCATAATTCATATCTTTGACCAAAGCATCCGATTAAAGGCAGGAGATTGAAGATTATAAGAATTATTTTTTTCATAAGATTTATTTTATAAGTAGCTCTGATTCTTTTAATTTGCGATTTCTGACAAATATACATTCAGTTTTCAATAAAAACAGGTATTGTCAATTATAATATCAAATATTTATATTTCAATTATATTAATTTCACGTTTGTCATCTCTTTAAGTTTTGTTTTTATACATTTAATACTATTTTTGTCAGAATGAAATATTTTTAATTAAAAAAATTAAAAAATGAATCTACAAGCGGAAGAACTTAACCAGATTATTAGTAAAAATAGTCCTATTGTTTACAGTTTGTTATCTGAAAGGGGAAAGGAAATTTACTTTCCAAAAAAAGGTATTCTCGGACAATCGGCTGAAGCAAAGGGAAAAAGAATTGATGCTACCATCGGGACAGCCGTGGAAGATGATAAATCTCCCATGAGGCTTCGTTGTATCGAACGGAACATTGCCATACCGCCGGCATCAGCATTTCCTTATGCCCCCAGCTACGGTCGCCCGGATATTCGTGCAAAATGGAAAGAAATGATCTACCTGAAGAATCCGGGATTGAAAAGTGTTGAGCTCAGCCTTCCTGTTGTTACCAATGCTCTTACGCATGGTCTGAGTGTTGCTGGATATTTATTTCTTGATGAAGGGGACCAGCTTATAATGCCTGACCTGAACTGGGACAATTATTGCCTGATTTTTACCAACGCCTATGATACCGAAATAACCACATTCAATACTTTCCTTAATAATGAGTTTGATGTTGGATCCATGAAGTCAGCTCTCAGGAGGAATGGTATCGGTAAAAAGGTAATTCTGCTTAATTTCCCTAATAATCCAACTGGCTATACTCCTTCAGTCAAAACTGCCCGTGAAATTGTCAATGCGTTGAAAGAATCAGCAGAGGCTGGAAACAGGCTGGTTGTTTTGTGTGATGATGCTTATTTCGGACTGGTTTTTGAAGAAGGAATCGAAACACAGTCAATTTTTACATATCTTGCTGATTTACATGAGAATCTTCTTGCTGTGAAAATGGATGGACCTACAAAAGAAGATTATGTCTGGGGATTTCGCGTAGGATTTATCACCTATGGAATAAAAGGAGGTAATCCTGCATTGTTTGGTGCCCTGGCAGATAAAACCGCAGGTGCCGTACGTGGTAATATTTCCAATGCCTGTAATTTATCGCAGTCACTTCTGCTGAAGGCATGGGAAAGTAATGATTACCAGGGTGAAAAAGAACAAAAATACCAGATCCTGAAAAAAAGATATGAGAAAGTAAAGGAAGTGCTGGCAGATGGTAAATATGATAAATGTTTTAAAGCCTTCCCTTTTAATTCGGGTTATTTTATGTGTGTGCAACTTACTGACGGCCTACCCGGAGAAGAAATACGCCAAATACTCCTGAAGGATTTTGAAACAGGTGTAATCTGCTTTGGTAATATCCTGAGAGTTGCTTTTTCTGCTGTTGCTGAACGGGATATCCATGAACTCTTTGAAAATATTTGTAAGGCATGTGAGGGTTTTGGGAGGAATTGAGGAAGGGATCTCCACCTTCGCTGCGCTACGGCGGATAAAAAAGGGATCGAGGGATCAAAGGGATCAGAGGGATCAGAGGATTATTAGAGTAGAGACACGATTTATCGTGTCTTAATTAATCCCGGCCAGGGGTTGAAATAGAATAGCCAGGGGTGATAACCCCTGGAAAAAATGACGAAATGAGAATCCGCCGAACTGAAACATACTCTTTATATCAATTGGTTTATTGAGGCGGAAAAAAATAAGGCTGATTTAGAAAAAAAATTAAAGTAGTACAAAAAAATTTGTAAACTTTTTTCAGGACAATACATCCTGCTACCTTTGAACCTATACTTGTTGCTACAAATACCTCTTAGAAGGAAAATTTCAGTCAATAAAGCCCGGTTCGCAGGTGCAATAATCACCTTTATCTTTGGAATAATAGTAGAAATATTACAACTTTGTGAAATTAAATTTCTTGGCAGTACTTATGACCCTTGGGATATACTAATGAATGGAATTGGAATTGGACTAGGTATTGTAATTGATTTGACAATAATTGACAAGCTTGAAAAACTAAGACAAAAAACCCAATAACCCAATAACCCAATAATCCAATAACCCAATAACCCAATAATCCAATAACCCAATAACCCAATAACCCAATAACCCATTAACCCAATAACCCATTAACCCAATAACCTAATAACCCAATAACCAAAACATACTCTAATGAATAACAAGTTTTTACTATCCGCAACCATAGCCTTCCTAATGATTATAACATTTGAAAGCTGCCAGCATTCAGCAAAGGGAACAAAGTCAACCCCCGAATCTGAACTTCCGGCAAGAGGATTATGCGCTCATCGTGGTGCTTTGGTTACACATCCGGAGAATACAATTGTTGCTTTCCAGGAGGCAATCAAAGCCGGAGCACATATGATAGAAATGGACGTATTCCTCACCAAAGATCAGGAAATGGTAATAATGCACGATTCTAAAGTTGACCGGACAACTGATGGAGAGGGCCGAATCTCTGATTTTACCCTTGAGGAAATTAAGAAACTGGATGCAGGAAGTTGGAAAGCTCCGGAGTTTGAAGGAACACGTGTCCCTACTTTCCGTGAAGCTATGAGTATAATGCCTCGTAATATCTGGTTAAACATACATGTTAAGGGAGAAGATCAGCTTCCAGTGCTTGTTGCAGAGCTAATTGCAAAGGAAAACCGCCTGCACCAGGCATTTATGGCATGTTCTTCTTCAGCAGCAGTAAAAGCAAGGGAAGCAGTTCCTGAAATACTGATCTGCAATATGGAAAGGCAGGAGTCAATCTGGGATTATGTTAATGAAACTGTTGCAATTAAAGCAGATTTTATCCAGTTGCGCGGAGAAATTACCCCTGAATATCCTGAGTATATTCGTGTTTTAAAGGATAATGGAGTACGTGTAAATTATTTCGGAACAGATTCCCTTGAAGTGATAAAGACTTTATTTGAGTATGGAGTCGATTTTCCACTGGTAAATGATATAATTCATACTATTCAGACTGTTTCAGAACTGGATATATTACCTGTAAAACCTGAATTTTAAAAAGGGAAGGGTGACAGGTGACGAGTGACATGTGACCTGACGGGTGACGGAAGGGAGATATATCAGTTTTCACCATTGAATTCCCTGATCCCATCGAGCATAGCTATTATATTTTCCACTGGAATATTTGCCTGGATATTATGCACTGTATTAAAGACAAAGCCTCCGTTCTTACTGAGTATTTCACATTGTTGTATCACCTGTTTTTTTACTTCTGCTGGTGTGCCAAAAGGTAGAACTTTCTGTGTATCCACTCCTCCTCCCCAGAAGGTGATTTTATCCCCATAATTATCTTTTAATTTTTGAGGATCCATTCCTTTAGCATTGATTTGTACAGGATTAACTATATCAAAACCAGCATCAATAAAGAGCTTCATAAAAGGCTCAACTGCTCCGCATGAATGCTTAAATGTTTTCCATGTTGTATTGGCATGGATCCAGTCGTTGAGTTTCCTGTAATACGGTTTATATAATTCACTAAATGCCTCTTCTGAACAGAAGGTTGAATCCTGTGTTCCAAAGTCTGTTCCGCAGATAAAAATACTTTCTATATTGTTTCCGATAATATCAAAAATAGTTTTAAGATTTTTCAGCGCATTTTCACTTTGCCTTTCAAAAAGAGCATGAATAAAATCCTGTCGTATCAATGTACTTAAATACCATTCTTCTATATCCCTTATTCCCCGTGGATACTTTAAACCGGGCCCGGGAACGTTGGATATATCACCAAATGCAGTACCTCCGGGATTTAAAATGATCCCTTTATTTGTTTGTTGTGTTACTTGTTTTTGTTCCTTCCAGTATTGAATATCTTCCTCTGAATACACCTGGAATTCCTCCAGGTTATCATCAACTTTAAGATTTTTTTCTTCAAATGGTTTTTGTCTTATAATTGAATCAAAGAAAAAACCTGATTTTGGCATTTTCCCGCTGGGAGGAGCAGTCATGTCACCCTCGGGGTACAATAATAAATCTCCTTTTTCATCTATGCTGGTATTGAATAGTTCAGGAACCAGCACTTCCTGGTCCCAGAAAGTTTTAAAGAGTTTATAATTTCTGTTGGGGAATCCAAACATGTTTTTTCCAGGGGAAATGCCAATAACATCAACGCCCATGACTTCCATTAACTCATCGTCAATCTCTCCGAGCATCTGGTAGGGTTCGGTTACTTTTACCGGTTTGTTTTCCAATCCATAATATTCTCTTAATTTCTTAACAGCCAGTACATGAATACCGGTGACAGAAGTTGCCCCAAAATCCACAACGATTTTATCAGTTTGCTGATGGGAAAGTGTTGTTTGTAAACGTTCTTTAGAAGTCATAATAGTAATTGTTTATTGAATCTGCTTTTAAAAGTTGAAATTAAGATTTTCAATGGCTGTCCCCCCCCCAACCCCCTAAAGGGGGAGAATCTATAAATCAGCAACTTGCAGAAAGTCCCCCTTCCTTGCTCTGCCATAGCGGCTACGCAAAGGCGAGGGGGGATTCCTGCCTGTCGGCAGACAGGTAGGGGGAAATGACTTGTCGTAGTTGACTGATCTATTAATAAATTCATCCCTGTAACCTATAATTAGTAAGTCCCAATGATTTAGCAACAGTAATAACTTCATTGTATTCACCTTGTAACAATTTCCTGGAAATTTCCGGATATCTTGCTGCCTTGAAAGAAGGTGAGTATTGGGACATGATATTGATGTATGTATTTTTCGGCAGGTTTTCTGCTATCCATGTAAGTACTTTCTTTGAGTTTTCGATATGATTGGGCATAACAAGGTGCCTGATCATTATACCTCTCTGCATTAATCCTGTCTCAGGATCTGGTACAGCGACACCGGTTTGCCTGTGCATTTCAAGAAGCGCTTTCTTAGCGATTTCAGGGTATGAATCAGCTCCTGCAGAATATACTGAAGCCATTGCCGGCTCTGCATATTTGAAATCCGGGAGATAAATATCAACCACACCGTCCAGCATTTTTAACATTTCTTCTTTTTCCCATGCATGAGTGTTATATACAATAGGTATTCTAAGTCCTTCTTTTGCAGCTGTTTCCAGTGCCCGAAGGATATGCGGAAGATAATGAGTAGGTGTTACTAGATTAAGATTATGACATCCCAGGTTTTGAACTGCAAGCATCATATCTGCAAATCCCCGGATAGTCTGATCAGTACCCAGCCCCTCCTGGCTTAAATCATGATTGATACAAAAAACACAACGCATGGAACAATTAGAAAGAAATATGGTTCCTGACCCATTCGTTCCCACTAATTCTTTTTCTTCACCGAAATGGGGATGATAGGATGCAATTTTTACGTTAGCATCAGCACCGCATGTACCCTTAATTCCACGAAGCCTGTTCTTTTTGCATTCACGGGGGCACAAGTCACAGGAAGCCATCCTGGGCCATAATGCCTTCCATCGCTTCTCAAGTTCACCATTTTCAACTAATTGAAGATATGCAGGCGTAAAACCTCTGAAAGATTCCATGTGCTTTTTTCCTGGAGTACTCATTCCTTTTAGAATATTGGGATTCAAACATCTGATCAAAGCACTTCCGGTTGTCGCAATTGCACTTTTAATCAGGAATTCTTTTCTTGTTATCATAAATACAAATATAAAGTACAAAAAATTAATTTAATCTAATATTACTTCAGGATCAGTTTAAAAATTTACTGAAAAATAAATATGTCCCTGTAAAGTAAGCAGGGACAGTGGTATAATGATCTCCGCCCTGAATAATAATAAATTCGACAGATTCAGCGCCCTTGTCGGTCATGGCTTCGAAAGCTGTAGCAGAATTGAAGTAAAAGACATAGTCATCTGCTGTTCCGTGATAAAGCTGCAGTGGGGTAGTGGGTTTCCAGTCAAAATTGTCATTATCTGCCAATGCGTTAATAAAAATTGTATCGGTTTTGTTGATTATACCTTCCCTGAAATTATTAGTCAGCAGGTTACGGGGATTTAATTCAGTATTTGCAAAAACTCCTCCGGTTTCAATTACTGCTGAATAAGGTGCATTAAAAAAATAGCTATAAGGCCTGTTAATTTTATATACTTTGTTGTAGGTGTCCAGAACCCATAAAAATGAGTTCAGATAGGTCATTGTAATATCTGATTCCACTATGTGCCTGGCAAATTCCGATTTGTTATATGCCCCTGCCCCTGCAGTGGCAGCAGTTAGCTGAAATTCATCACTGTGTTCCTCTTCCAGCAATTTCAATAATGCCATAGTGGCGTATCCTCCTTCGGAATATCCGGAGAGAAAAATTTTATCATTTGCCCTGAACTCATCTTTTATTAAATCAAACTCACGGGCTGCCCGGAGCATATCGCGTGATGCCGTTGCAATCGAATTCCCATGTTCATAGGGATGTTCCAACTGACCGGAACTACCATATCCCAGGTAATCAGGAAGCACAAGTATGAATCCTGCTGATGCATATAGTAAGGCACTGTAGTATTGGTTTGCAGAGAACGAGGATGGAGCATCTTCTTCCTTTGTAATAGTGCCATGTTGAAAACTCACCAATGGTAAAGGACTTTTGTTATCCGGAACAACCATTGCCCCTGAAGCCAAAACTAAATTATTATCCGTATCAACAGTATTATAAATTATCCGGTATACTTCAACATCATAATGGATGAGCATCTCAATCATAGGGGATGCATTACCTGTGTTGTTAACCAGTTCTGTTATCTGACCGGTATTATAGGCTGCAAGGAATTCAGATTCAACAAAATAAACCGGATCAGGAAGTGAATTTTCAGGCTCTTTTTCACATGAATAAAGGATCATGAAGAGAAATAAAATAATAACTGACCGGTATTTTGTAATGTTTGTCTGCATATTAATAAGATTTTAATGATTTATTCTTATTTTGCGTATGTTATTAATAATCAATAATTTGCGCCTTTGCGCCATTGCGTTCTATTTAAATTTAACGAAGTATTGTATTTTATAACAAACAGTTTAACCAGGATTTGAAGGTGTCGGATATCTCCTCCCGAACCTTCTGTTATCTGATATAAACTGAAAAAATTGACAATGCGATACAAAATAGTTATAATTGCAGAATTTATGAAAAATAATCAGTAAAAGTTTAAATGGCAAAATACAATTTATCACCGGTAGATGTAGCTAAGGTACATACAAAGTACAGGACGATAAAAACAAAATTACCAGTACCTGAATCTCTCCCTGTATTTCATTCATTGATGTCCACTGAGCCTGTTTCAATGATGGGACAGCCACCTGTTGTCTGGGATAAAGCGGAAGGATTCAATGTATACGACAAGTGGGGTAATAAGTGGATTGACTGGTCGTCGGGTGTGCTTATCACTAATGCAGGACACGGAAGGAAAGAAATAATAAATGCTTTGCGGAAAATAGTTAATAGTAAATTACTTGCAACGTATGTGTTTGTACATGAGAAACGTGCTGAACTCACAAAAATGCTCCAGGATATATCTCCTGATCCCACTGATTACCAGGTTTTTCTATTAAGTACAGGAAGTGAAGCTGTTGAAAATTGTATAAAACTGGCTAAAACGTATGCTCTTCAGAAATATGGTCCTCAGCGGAAATATATTGTATCATTTATTAATGCTTTCCATGGCAGGACTCTTGGCGCTCAGCTTGCAGGGGGAATGGCAAAACTGAAGACATGGATTGTGGATGAAGGAAAAACATTTGTCCAGGTACCCTTTCCCGACGGGTATAAAAATGAAAACATTTCATTTGATCTGTTTCTGGAAAGTTTGCGAAACCAGGGAATAAAACCAGAGGAGATTGCCGGTATAATTACTGAATCATTCCAGGGTGTAGGGCCTGATTTCTTTCCGTTGGAATATGCACAAAAACTGGATAAATTTTGCCGTGATAATGATATTGTCAGTATTTTTGATGAAGTGCAGGCTGGATTCGGTCGTTCCGGGAAAATGTTTTCGTTTGAACATTATGGAATAAAACCTGATCTCATTGCATGTGGTAAGGGAATTACATCATCACTTGCTTTATCTGCAGTTATAGGAAGAAAAGATATTATGGGCCTTTATGCTCCCGGCTCAATGACTTCAACTCACTCGGGAAGCCCACTGCCTGCTGTGGCAGCTATTGAAAGCCTGAAAATAATAATTAAGGAAAAATTAGTGGAAAATGCAAAGAACTTAGGAGATGTATTAATACCGGAATTACACAGGATAAGAAATAAATATCCTGAAATCCTCGGATGTGTGCAGGGCAGGGGATTAGTTGCCGGCATACAGGTTGTGCAAAAGGGAACAAAAATTCCGGATGCGGAAACCGCTTTGAAAATTAATGAAAAATGTTTCCAAAAAGGACTTTTAATGTTTGCGCCGGTTGGGATCGCAGGTGAGTGTCTGAAGATATCACCTCCTCTGACTATCACTAAAGACGCTTTACTTGAAGGTGTTCATGTCCTGGAAGAAGCCTGCGATGAAATTTTAGGGAAAAAATAAAAGAATTAATGCTATGAAGAAACTTGACATCCTGATCGTAGGTGGAGGTATGATAACTCATGATCTGCTATTGCCTTCCATTTATCATTTGCAGCGAACAGGAGTTGCAGGCAATATTAAAATCTGTGCACTGGATTCTGCTCCTTTGAAAACTTTAAAAAGCAATAAAGAAATTTTAACTTCCTTCCCTGGTCAGGATTTCGAGGCTTTGCCATCTGTTTCTGAACCGGAAGTAAACAAATACCCTGAATTATTTAAAAATGCAATTGCCGGAATGAAACCCAGGCAAATAGTGGTAGTAGCTATGCCTGATCAGCTGCATTACCCGGTTATTATCGAGGCATTGAAAAATGATCAACATGTTTTGTGTGTTAAACCGTTGGTATTGAAATATGAACAAGCACATGAAATAGAGGAAAAAGCTCTTGAAAAAGGACTGTTTATAGGAATAGAGTATCATAAACGTTTTGACAGGAGATCTTTAATGGCCAAACGTGCATACGAACTGCAACACTTCGGGGAATTTGTTATGGGTGAAGCAAAATTGATAGAGCCCTACTATTATCGTTCTTCAAATTTTCAGAACTGGTTTACATGTGATAAGACTGATCCCTTTGTTTATATTGGGTGCCATTATGTTGACCTTGTGTATTTCATTACCGGTCTGAAACCTGTTGAGGTGTCAGTTGCAGGTATTAAGGGGAAATTCCCCAATGGCAATGAAGGATATATGTGGGCAAACGGGAGGATCCGTTTCGAAAATGATGCACTCCTTTCTGTAATCAACGGTCTGGGTTATCCCGATCAGGCTGCCGGAAGTAATGAACAAAATTTACAGATGTTTTTTGAAGGAAATGGCAAATCCGGTATGTTAAAACATAATGATCAGTTCAGAGGTGTTGAACACTCATACCTTGAAGACAGTGGAAGTGCCGGTTCCCATTTTAAATATATTAATCCGGATTTCTATAAAGTTGTACCCTGGGAAGGTGAGGGGTACAAACCTGTTGGATATGGATATGATTCCGTGGCGGCAATAATAAATATGGCCTGTCAGATTGAAAATGAGGTTAATGATTTACCTGGTAATGAATCATTGCTTAAAAGAAGGGAATTAATCAGGCAAGTGGATAAAAAAGGGATTATTGCCACACCAGGTAATAGCTATATAAATGAGCTGGTGGTTGAAGCAGCACGTATTTCTATATTGAATGATGGTAAGAATATTGGGATTAATTATGGTGAAAATCCGAGTGTTATGTTCTGTAAAGAAAATAAGTGACAACCTACGCTGAAGGTTTTAATGGAGACAACCTACGCTGAAGTTTCGGTTGTCGAAGGAAGACAACCTACGCTGAAGCTTCGGTTGTCGAAGGAAGACAACCTACGCTGAAGCTTCGGTTGTCGAAGGAGAAATGCCGGAGTGGTCGAACGGGGCAGACTCGAACCTTTTCGACCGGCAGGGAGAAATGCTCATGAGCGATAGCGAATAAATCTATTGACCCGCTATTTGTTTTAATTTATTGATAATGACAACCTACGCTGAAGCTTCGGTTGTCGAAGGAGAAATGCCGGAGTGGTCGAACGGGGCAGACTCGAAATCTGTTGTCCGCCAGCTGGCGGACCGGGGGTTCGAATCCCTCTTTCTCCGCAAAATATCTGGCAATCAAATGCAGAACCCTGTAAACTAATTGATTTACAGGGTTTTTTGTTTTTACCACCACGCAGAAAAATGCAAAAAAATGCATTACCCAGGTGGCTAATTCGGTGGACTTTGAAAAAAAAATCTATCTCCACCGAATTAGCTGTAATGCACTGGAATGCAGTGTTTTGCATATTGTTAATTTGGAGATAAAACCTTAATTTTACAAACTAAATACATGATATCATGGTGGACAAAAACACATTTTCCGTATTGTTCTATATTAAAAGAGCAAAACTCTTAAAAAATGGGGAAGCCCCCATCTTTTTAAGGATCACTGTAAAAGGTGAAAGAGTAGATATTTCGACAAACACAAGCGTTGATCCCACGCTTTGGAACAAAGATAAGGGACAGGTAAAAAGTTATGCGAATAATGCTTCTGAAGTCAACAGCCACCTTACCGATTTAAGGCTCAAGATTCAGAAACATAAGAGGGAATTGGCTGAAAAGGATATTGATCTTACTGCAAAGAATCTGAAAGACGCTTACCTTGGTAATCTGGAAAAGCCTAAAGGTATTCTGGAAATTTTTATCGAGCATAACGAGCAATGCTCAGAAAGGATAGGAAAAGATATGGCAGAAGGTACCGTTCAGCGGTACGAAACCTGTCTGATGCATCTGAAAAATTTTATCAAAAGGAAATACAAGCAGAATGAGTACCCTGTAAAATTAATAAATTATGATTTTATTAAGGGATTTGAGCATTATTTTAAAACTGTCAGGAACTGCGGTCACAACAGCACAGTCAAATACTTGAGGAATTTTCACAAGATTGTAAAGATTGCTCTTTACAATGACTGGATAGTAAAAGACCCTTTTGGGAATATCCGTTACCGGCTGGAGGAAGTCAACAAGGATTTCCTTACAGAGGCTGAGCTGCGTACCATAATAAATAAGAAATTTTCCATTCAGAGGATTCAACGGGCAAAGGATGTTTTTTTATTCTGTTGTTTTACCGGGTTGGCATTTTCTGATGTAAAAGCACTCACAAATGAAAATATTGTAATTGGTATCAATGGAAAGAAATGGGTACATACGAAAAGAAAGAAAACCGGTCGTGCTTGTGAAATACCTTTGTTAGGTTATGCCATTGAGATAATCAAAAAGTATGAGGCTGATCCCTTTTGTCTTTCGCAGAATCAATTACTACCAGTGGTCAGCAATCAGAAGATGAATGCCTATCTGAAAGAAATCGCTGATTTGTGCCAGATTGATAAAAACCTGACAACCCATACGGCAAGACATACATTCGCCACTACCGTAACCCTGACGCACCAGGTATCTATTGAAGCAGTATCCAAAATGCTTGGTCATTCGTCTATTAACATGACAAAACAATATGCACGGATAGTTGATACCCTTGTAAATACTGAAATGGAGAAAGTTCAAAACCTTTATTCGGTAGAGGGTATAGAAAAATCTGAAAAAGAAGAGAAAAGAATCCTGCAAAAGGCGAATTAATTTTTTTAAACAGCTAATTGACAAATTTTCTGTAAAATGAAATTCATCGTTTTACAGTAGTATGCTTTCCCATTTACGGATTAAAAATCATTTTTTAAATCAATTTCATCTATTTGCATTATATTGCGCTATATAATTGATATACAATTATTTAGATTGTATTTAATGTAATTATTTTTTATCTTTACACTGAATAAATTTATTAAAAACTTTAAAATGAATATTCTGGTTTTAAATAGTAACCCAAAATGTCTGGCCACTCGAAATATAGTGGAAGCAGGGAAAAAAAGGGGTCACAAGATGGTAATATTGGATCCTGCATATTTTTCACCTCTGGTTTCAAGCGTGGAAAGAGGTTTTGATAGGATTTATGACCTGCTACCTACCACAGTATCAAGAATATACATTCAGGATATTGATGCAATAATCCCTCGAATTGGTAATAATGTTATTTATAACAGTTATGTCCTTGAGCAGCTTACATTGAACATGGGTATTTATTCAGTTATAAGCGCAATAGGTTTGAGAATTGCCGCAAGCAAATGGCACACGCTTCAAACTGTTAGTCGACATGGAATTAAGGTTCCTTTAACTATCTATTCTCGATCATCAAATAATGTAGAATTTTTAATCGAAAAAATAGGAAGCGTTCCATTTGTTTTGAAGTATAATTATGGTTCACAAGGTCTTGGAGTTGCATTAATGACCTCAAAGAAATCTGCTATTTCGACAATTGAAGCTTTATTAAAGAATAAAGCAGATTTTTTATTGCAACAATATATTGAATCAAAAGGACAAGATATAAGAGCTGTTGTTGTTGGAAATCAGGTAATAGCTTCATACAAACGTACAGCACCACGAGGTGATTTTCGCAGTAATATTTCAGGAGGAGGTTCGGGAGAATCAATAAATCTTTCTGTTGAAGATCAAATAATTGCTATAAAAGCATCACAGGCACTTGGATTAGAATTTTCAGGATGTGATTTAATCAAGGATTCGAAAGGAACAACTTACTTAACAGAGGTAAATAGCAATCCAGGATTCGCCGGGCAAAAGGTTACAGGGATAAACTTTGCTGAGCCTCTAATACGATATATCGAAAATAGAGAATTAAGCGGAAAGACGGCTCCTGCTAAAACTCCGAATCAATTTTATGATCAGTTAAAAGAGGAAAACCGAAAATTATGGGGACATGTGAAATTTTTTACCGAAAACAGAAGGATACAGCAAATATTTGAGAATACGAAAGACAAAGACATCAGTTATCGGGATATTTCCGGAAAGTGGATGATGCGCAGAATTAAAAATATTTATGATATATACAGGATTGTATTTGATACACTAATGATAAAATAAAATGGAAATAACATACTCTTCCACACCGGAAACAAGAAAACCATGGAAAACTATTTTAATAATTACAGTTATTACCATGGGTGCAGTTTTCATTTATTCGCAATACATTAAAATGACTGAAAATGAAGAAGATAGCAATATACGTTAGGGTTTCGACACAAGACCAGAACGTTGAAAACCAAATTATCCGTTTGACAGAGTTCGCAAGGTCCAAAGGCTGGAATTACGAGGTGTACTCTGAGGTGATGAGTAGCCGGAAAACCCGTCCGATTAAGGCTGAATTACTTGCAAAACTGAGAAATATGGAATATGATGGTGTTTTGGTTTTTAAACTCGATCGCTGGGCTCGTTCAAGTACTGAATTAATTTTGGAGGTTAATGAATTGATAAAAAAAGGGATTGCTTTCTATTCATATTCTGAGAATCTGGATTTCTCAACTGCTACCGGTAAACTCCATTTCCAAATCCTGTCAGCATTTGCGGAATTTGAGCGCAGCCTTATCTCGGAACGCACAAGGGAGGGACTTTACCGAGCAAGGACCCAAGGAAAGAAACTTGGCCGGCCTTTCGGTGCAAAGGATAAAAAGCGACGAAAAAAATCCGGGTATTTATTAAGAATGGCCGGAGAAAGGCAAAAGACTGATCAGGCAAATGGTATTTATAATTCCATTGATAACTATGTCAGATAATGAAAATATAGGATTATGACTATAACTTATAAAAATTTTTTAATCGAGGTCAGTGAAAATTCGTTTGATTTATATCAGAAAAGACCTCCAAAACAAAACCATAAGCTGAATGTTGGGGAAGAAGTAAAGGTAAGTCTTGGATACTTCTCAAAACTTCGACATTGCGTTGAGAAGATAATTCAAGTAGATATGTCCACCCGGCAAGAGAAAGTGTCTTTATCGAACTTTATGGAACTTTACAGAACTTTATTTAAAGAGATTGATAGCAGGATTAATCTGTAGTTTTGTTTTCTAAGAAACTGTTCAAATGTGTTAAAATAATTTCATAACTTGACGTACAAAATATGGAGAAAAAATTTGATTTTGAAACAATCAGATAAGAGATTGCCAAAACAAATTATAACTTCAACCAACCTAAATAACTATTAACATGTCAAAACGAGAAACGCAACAAAAAAAACTTGATTTTTATGAATTTAGTGAGTTCTGGAATAAATACATTTATGATGTAATCAAGGAGCCGGAATTAATAAAATTATGGAATAATAATACAGAATGGACTAAAAAAGTATTAAGTAAAGACCTGCATAAAGCACTGGAGGCTACATTCGGAATCAACAATAAAGTCTGGGGAGAATGGAGGAAATTTGATCTGAGTATAGGCACGAATGATTTTTTTGAGGATATATACGGTTATGATCTTGGTGAAACCTTTGAAGAGATTTATAACGATCGTAGTGCCAACAAGGGTATTCTCGAATATCCAAAACATCAACTTCTTTTACTGGAACATGAAAATGATTTTAAAACAGCACTCAATGAGCTTATTAAACTAACATATGAAAGGGCAAAAGTAAAAGTTCTTATTACTTACCCTGAAAATATTAGACATCGTTTAGCACTGATAACAAATACCCTGAAAATTCTGGAGCAAAGTGACAAATTTTTACCTGAAACTGAAACACAATATATTTTGGTATTGGGCGAATTAATTGACAAAACAATCTATTGGTCATTTTACCAATTTACGTACAGTGGGATACTTATAAATTCTCACTTCTTTCAAAATATTGGTAAATATTTAAATATTCGGGAATTAAAACTTAAAGATTTTAGGAAGCATATTACCTGGGAAAATCTAATAACTATAGAGTTTAGTGATAATCAAAATTCAATCAAATGGATAAATGCCGTAAAACCTTCCAATGATAATACTGTAATAAGATTAGATGATATTATACCAGCTCTTGATTATTATGAGTGTTATTATGTTTCCTGTATTTTCTTTAATGAATATATTAAAGAAAAGGGTTATGTTGAATTGACTACAGATTATGATTTCAGAAGGGATGGAATGTTTGAAAACTATATGCAACCTGTGATTATAACTGAACAGCGTGATGAGCATATTCCAATTACATTTTTAGATAAGAAAAGCATTCCGACAATTTGCCAAAAGTTAAACACTACTGCTGAAAAACTCTTTCCATTAAACTATGAAATTCAGGCTAATCTTGAGGGAAATGGGTATAAGAAATCAGGAATAATTGAGGTATAATTATTTATTTTTATTATCTAACAATGTTTTTATAGTATAATATATAACATGTCTTTTTCTTTCATTTTTTCTCATATACATATATATGTTATTACATTTTCAGAACATTAAATCACATTATAATATTAATGGATGCTAAAAATAACATCCATTTACTGTTAATTTTGATAGCTCATTGAAAGCCTATTGATAGCCTCAAATAATTTGAATGTCAGCACTTTGATATTTCGGAAACACCCCCCCCTTTAAGCCTTATTATTATTTCGTTTTTTTGTATCTGAAGCATATAAGTATATAATAAAAATTTCACAGCCTTAAAACACATAATAATAATGAGTGCTATTTCTAACACCAATTTACTACTAATTTTGAAAGCCCTCTGATAGCCTCTGATAATTTGTGTATCAATACTTTAATGTTTCCGAAATAGGGGGGCTAATATTAGCCGTTATTTAAAATTAAAATCAACCATAATAATATTGTATTATTATATTATATAATATAAATAGAAAAGGGGTTTTAATAATTTAGTTTTACATATCACCGGAATATCTATACAACAATATGAAAAAGGTGATGGAGTAACTACCGCTCTAATTGTTGTAAATTATTTAGGAAATACCCTGCTTATGTTTTAAGAGATATAAGGAACTTGCATTGTAGTCAGGAGTTTCATAAAACCAATTTTGGTTTATTGGTAGAAATGAGAAAGTTACCGAAAGGCAGTATGTCCATTTGTTTATAAACAGTGGCAAAAAATGCCTGTTGCACAATAAAATTAATCACGTATCTGGAACCCACTAGTAGATAAACCTGCAAAACTTCAAAGAACGCCTGTTCTGACTAATACTAAAAATCAACAAAACCTTCAATAAGTACATAGCTTATAGCCCGGCGGGTGTCGTGCATTGAGAAATCAATATAGGTAAATATCACCGAAATAACCAAAGCCATCAAGTCATTCAACAGACCCTCTATTATTTTCCAAATATTCATCATAAGCCCGATCTGAACTTTCATCACGAATTCTTTGTTCAATCATTACCTTTTTTACCCAATCTGGATTTCTAAAATCAAAAGAAAAAAACCCAATCATAAAATTAGATTTGTCAAATTCTTTTATTATTCTTTCGGGAGTGGTTAACTTATATATGCTATTATTAAGATAATCAACAACCTGTAATGAGACATGGAAATTTACATTCTTAAATAGCCAAAATATATAATTCAAATCCGTTTCAATTATTTCAGATAATCTTCTACCTGTATATTTACCGAATTCGAGAATGTCGTATAGGTCATATATTTTATTATAACCTTTATATTTGTATTCATTAAGATAATGAACTGTATCAGGATATAATAAGTATGTATGAAAATTATCTTGTAGTAAGTCGTTCAGAGTATCCTCGTTCAGAATTGGATTAATCATTCTTTCATAAAAGGAGTTATTTGAAAGCAAATTGTACCTGCCAATTGGAATTAATTCCGCAAATCTGTCAAGAATCTCTTTGCTCCAAGGTATGCTAATATTTTTTGAGATTTGATGCCAATCCAAATAGTTTTTATATTTTTCAAGAATCTCTATAGTCCATGGAATTGATTTATTTGAACTTATAGAATAACTGTTTTTAATTATTGTTTTCCCCCAATCCCATTCCTCAATATCCACACTGCCATTTAATAATAAATATTCAAAACCAGAATCAGGAAAAATATCTATTTTCCCCCAAATCCATTTATCCTTAAAATGCTCTAATATTTCTTCACTCCAAAATGTAGATTCTAAGCCACTTAATAAATGCCAATTAATTCTATCTTTAAATTTTGTTAAAATATCAATATCAAACATTATACACGGATTCATTGATATAAAATCCCAATTCCAGTATTCTTCAAAATAAATCAATCTCTTAATATTATAATCGATATTTCTATTATAACTTAACATTTCCCAATTAAGTCTATCCCAATATTCTTTTTTTATTTCTCGAAACGGGTATGAATCTTGATGAAATTCGAGAATCTTTGAATGATCAATAATATTATGGTTATTAATATGTTCTATTAAATAATACCACTTTTCAGCTTTGTACTTATGTTCAAACATTAATTTCTCACAATCAATTTTAAATCCTGAATAATAAAACTTTGTACCTGATCCCAATAATGAAACCTGTACATCTGAGAGCGATCTTGGAGGTGCATAACAAATAAAGTCCCATGTTAAAAACTCCTGATCATAAAATCCTGGACATAAGTTACGAGATGTATTTAATGAGATGTAAGAGGGATTGTAAAAATATAAATCTTTAAAAACTATCTCACGCATTCTTGGGCTATATGTTTCTAAAATTTCTTCATGGAATCTCCCTTGTGATTTGCATAGATAATATAATTTCTCGAAATCAGGTGTGTCCTTTAAATTCTCCCGTATAAAACTCAAATTTAATTTTGATCCGCAACTCTCAATTAAATCGATTGTCCAGTCAATGTTTTCATTATAAGATAACATCCTCCAGTCAATATCATCTTGAAATAGTTTTATTTGATTCACCGAGAATTTATATGTTCTGGAAAATGATTGCCAGTCAATAAAATTCTTAAACTGTTGAATTTCTTTAGTTGAAAATTTCCTTGCTTGATTACCACTTAAAGTACACCAATTTAGTTTGTCTTTATACTTTTTGATAAATTCATTTGACCAAATTATATTTTGATTTTCTGAAATATGATCCCAGTCCAGATTAATATTATTATTTTTTATATCGTCATGACTTATGGGAAGGATGCCTTGCAAGGAGGAATCAACATTACAGCAATATATAAGGTCCTCATTAGAAAAATTATAGAAACCACCTTCATAAATGTTTTTAATTAAATCTGAATATAGCCATCCCCAATGATTGCTGAGTCTATCCCTATTTAATGGTTCTTTTAATGGTGATAAGATACTATCAATACTTTTAATATCATTATTTACAATGGACTTTAGAACCTCTTTGATAACATCAATAATGGTTTTTCCAGATTGGTTAATTTCATGTAAGATACTTTCTCTTCTATAATCTGACTCATTAAAAAAGGTATCAAGAATTGCTTTGAGTTTAACAGATAGATGCTGATTGTTAGATAGAAGACAATAATTCCAGTAGTACCTATGTTTAATAAAGAAGGTATCAGAAATAGAGAAATACTCTGATAAATAATTATATAAAGCCAGTCTTTGTCTGGTATTGGATGGAAATAACTTTTCTAAAAATGCTTTTAGATTGGTTTGCATATGATAAATATCAATAATTTTTTCGCTTTGAATGTGTCTTGTAAATTCCAGCCATATTGATCACCAATTCCGGTTATGTTGACCACGCATAAGTCAAGTCAACCACAAAACCTCTTTAATAACCTTTTTACTCTATTTACGAAATTTAAGAATCTATTCACAAATCTGCTCCCTGAAGCATCTTTAATTATTAATGCCCCCTATTGCCTATACTTTTGCTTATTATGGACTCCTCAGTGGGACTTGCAGACCGCTCAAAGCAGTATTTATTTGCGTCAGTTAATATTCTATTAAAGAAATATTGGATTCATAAATATTTATTAATTCCATTTTTTATAAGAATAAAATCTTGTTAGTTTCCTTTCAATTTGAAGTCTATAAAAAGAATTTATTCGATCTGTAATATCTTCTTTATTAAAATTACTTTCTTTATTAATAGTATTTAGAAGTAAAGAAACTTCTTTTTTTGACAAACGATCCATTTCATTTTTCTTAAAATCAGTCAATAATGAAATCTCTAAATCTGAATATTTTCTTTTCAAATCAATCATTAAGGTTTTTTTCTCAGATTGGTTTAAAAATTTGTTTTGAAAAATTTGTTTTCTATCTTTTTTAAAGCGTCTACATATTTTTTTACTAATGCCAAAATAATTCAATCCTTTATCTCCATTGAAAAATAGTAGATATGGAATAATTATTAAAAGATTAAGGAATATTAATACACCTAAAGTCTTCTTACCTGATTTAAAGGTTTTTATTCCAATAAACCAATTCAATATTGGTATAATTCCTATTATATAGTAACCAGGAAGTCCAAAGTCTTGAATTCTATAGTAAAGAAGCATAAAGAAACGAACAATAAAAACGATTACAATTGAGAAAATGGATAGAACACAAAGAATAAAAATATAATCTAAGAATTTACTTAAAATCTCTGGAATATCAACTTCATTGTCCAAAATAAGAATAATTATTGCTATGATGCCAGCAAACAGGACTAATGATAAAATAAAATATGCTAAGCCAAATAACGTATCTATATTATCACAACGGCTTATAAAAAACCCATTATCAATTAGATAAAATATCCCAACAGATAGTAATAACAAAATAATTATTAGAAAATAGTAATTAAAGGGATCAGGTATAAGTTTATAATAGTGGATTATAGCAGACATTAATAGAAGAAATATTTCTACTATTATAATAATTTTTCCATATTTCTTATTGTAAATTTTGATCATATGCAGTTAATTTTTTTACAAAAAGGCAATTTAATAATTGGTGTAGTCTATTCGACTATAAGGCCTTCGATTTTCCTTAAAGTATTTGCCATATCGCGGCTAAAGTATTTGAGAGATATAAACTCGTCCCATATTATTGCTCTACCAAACTCGGTTCCATCTGCACTTGTTAACAGTTTATATAATTCAGGATATTGTCCTACGTAGCTTTTAATGCGCATTAAATATATCTTTAGGTATCTTAGTTCTGATTTTCTGATTTTAGCACTCCTGCTATGCTTGTACTTACTTTCACGGAGTACGAATTCATCATATGTTTTTTGAAGTAATTCGTAGTGTTTTTTAAGAATTTCTTTGTTCATAGTTTCTTATGTTGGTAAGTATTTGTGCTAACTTGCTTATAAAATCACAATAATTCAGCTATTCCATATATTTTGTTTGTAGATGACATTCCTTGTGATTATTGTTTATTCAAATATAGGTTATGTTTTAAAATCATCCAAGGATTATTTTTTACTGTTCAATCGGTAAATAACAGTGTGCTATTATTCGCAATGCAGATGTATATACCTGGATAAATTTATGAAATAAAATCCCCACCAAATAATACACACCGGAAAAAATGTTAAAAAATGACCTGCCAACCTCCCCCGTATTCCGACATCGAATAATCGGACGTTAATTTGATTTTAAAAATTATTACCATTCGTATTAATTATATTTAGTGATATTTTTAATACTTTTAATCATTTGATTCATTATTAAGGACTAATAACAATTCAATTTTAGTATGATTAATGCATTTAATTACGGATTTTATATATAATTAAAAGATTAACATTGAGAATTTCTTTGAAGAAGTGAAAAAATTTACTGCAAATTATTCAAATACAAATCACAATTTTGTAATCCAAAATCTGTCTGGGAATAAATTAGATAGTATCTATGCTCCTGCCATATGTATTATAAAAAACATCTTTCAAAGAGGATGTCCTACAAAAGCATCAAAATTTATCCAATCCAAAATCGGTAATTTTTATAATAATGACAAGTACTCGAACATAATGCCTCTTATTGCAAAACAAGCACCTGTATGGGAAAGGATAATAAGAGGAGACCAAAAGAGTAATTATTACCCCGCAAGAAAATTCTTCGAACAACTTATTCCGAAATATTTTCCTGAGTTTCCTTTTTTTCGACAACTACTTCTTCCTGAAGTGCCAATTAACGAAATAACTCAAATTGAGGTCGATGAATTTAGTCAAAATCAAGTAGACTTTTATCTTCCACAAGCCTTTCTGGTTATTGAAATAGATGGGGCTCAACATGACTCTATAAAAGATAAAAGAAGAGACGCTCATCTTGGAAAATTTGGCATTAAAACCGTTAGAATAACAACTGATGAACTGGAAGCAGAGAACGATGGTTTTAATGCAAAAATTAGTCAAATAATACAACGCATAAACCAAGTTTCAAAACTTCAAGAGGAGAAAAAACTAAAGGGTGATTTTCATTGGTCAACTTTCAAAGACTATGCAGATTGTATTTTAAAAAAACAAAATCACCAAAATCCCTTTTTTAATGCAACAGCCATGATTAGATTTCAGTTATTAATTCTTGAATTGATTGAGATTGGGCAGTTGCAATTTAAAGATGATTGGACTTTTTCAATCTTTTATCATGAAATTTCAGAGACTTTTCCTTCCACAAATGAAGGGTCGTTAATAAACAATTATGAATCCATATTCAGAATTGCCATAGATGACATTTTTATATGGTTAGACAAATTGTGTCAACTGCAAAAGATAGAATTTGAAAAACCTTCAAATATTAATATTGACTATCCAAATACCTTTGAAAAGTTAAAGGCATCCAATTCCGAGATTAAAGTAGATTTTAGTCTTAATAAAAGGTATACTGATGAATTTCAAAATCACCCCGAAATATTGTTCGTCAGAACCGATTATTTTGAATACTATCGTCATTATAAAAAAACAAATTCTATAAGTCCTGAATATGTAGGTTTAGAACCTTACAATCATTTTGAAATTTCTACAAACAAATTTGTTTGTTATAGATTTCAATTTAGTGGGGAAACTGATGACGAAGTTGCATTAGTTTTTTTCCTTGAGAATATTTTTGGTTATGAGTCTTTTCTTCCAGGTCAATTACCAATAATTACTAATGCGCTTTCAAGAAATGATACTATCGGACTTCTCCCAACTGGTGGTGGAAAATCTTTATGCTATCAATTTGCCGCTCTTTTACAACCAGCAATCAGTTTTGTCGTCTGTCCAATTAAATCGTTAATGTATGACCAAAAGCAAGACCTTGATTCAATAAAATTTACGAGAATAAATTCACTAACAAGTGATGACGATAGTGAAGATAAAGAGAAAATAATGAAGGAATTTTCTCAAGGTAAATACTTTTTCATCTTCATCTCACCTGAAAGGTTTCAGATACAGGCATTTAGGCAGTATCTTTCCATTGTTAATCAAAAATACAGAATTTCTTACGCTGTAATTGATGAGGTTCATTGTCTTTCAGAATGGGGGCATGATTTTAGAACTTCATATCTTAATCTGGCAAGAACAATTCATAAATATTGTTATGATTTTAAATTCATTGGTCTTACAGCAACTGCATCAGTCAATGTATTGAAGGATGTTCAAATTGAGTTTGGAATAAAACAAGAAAATGTAAAAACCCTTTCCGATTATACAAGAAAGGAAATTGAATTCCATGTCATTAATGATAAACATAATAAAGACTCAGAAATAAAAACTCTTATTAGAAAAATTAATAAAGAATTAGATATTCTAATTCCTAATGGGGAAAACTCAAAATGCAGCATCATTTTCACTCCAACAGTCAATGGAAGAAAAGGATGTTACAAATTATCAACTGAATTAAGCAATGACTTTAAATCACCCATTTACTATTACTCTGGTGATATCCCAAAAGAAAATAAATCTCCAATCATGAGTTCTTCTGATTTCGATGATTATAAGAAAGAAATTCAAAAACAATTTAAACAAAACAATTTCACATTACTCGCTGCCACAAAAGCATTTGGAATGGGGATAAATAAAAAAAACATATATTGTACCATCCATTATGGGATTCCAAGTTCGATGGAAGCTTTATATCAAGAGGCTGGTAGGGCGGGGAGAGATAAAGCAATTTTTCAGGATACAAAGGCAAATTGTTATGTCTTATTTTCAAAGAGTTCAGATAAACAGGTTCTTGAAAAAATCTGGGATAGGAAAACCCCATTTTCAAAATTAAAGGAGTTGTCATCCAAGATTGATGGTGATATCAATACAAATTTGTACCTATTTGCATCTGGCTTAGACGTAATAAAGAATGAATATCTTTTGATAAAGGAAATCATCTCAAAATATGGGAATCCGAAACAAGAAGGAATAAAAATCCACTCAGATAATCTTAATTCGACTAAATCAAAAACTGAAAAAGCAATTTATAGGCTGACACAACTGGGAATAATTGATGATTGGCGAGTTGAAAATTTCTTCTCTGGTGAATTTGATGTTGATTTTTCAGATTATTCTGACCTCTTTATTAAAGAAAATTTAAAAAGAACCATAAATAAATATGACCCTGATTTTGATTTCTCTGCATTAGCAAATAACGATGCTTATCACATCTATAATGAAATTTGGAGTAAAGAAGCATCTGTTGTAGACAAATGTATAGTCCTGTTGCTTCAATGGGCATACGACCATTTTGCCTATAACAGAATAGAATCACTTAAAAATATATATGAAAACTGTGATTTATTTATTACTGGGAAACTGACTTCAAGTGAGTTTAAATTGCGACTTGAAGATTACTTTAGATTTACTGAGACAACTTATTTGCTGCAAGATATTGCAGAAAATCCTAATGATTTTTATAAATGGTTTGATGTATTTTACCAAATAGAAAATAATGAAGTTTCAAATAGTATAATAAATTGGGAGCAAAGGCAGAGTCTTTTGTCAAATCTAAGTAGATTTCTTGAAAGTTATCAATATAATACTGGACTTGACTTTATTAGTGGAGTTATTCGACTTCTCATTAATGATTTTGAAAATATGGACGGGAGAGACCGTTTTGAGTCATCTTTAAAGCAGATAATGAAGTATCAATTTGAAGCCGTTGAATATATTTTAAATAAACTGTTAATAATCGGGAAAGAAATGGCAATGGAAAGTAAAAACAAGTTAACCGCCAGTATAATTTCCTTTTATCCCGATGATAAATTTATTGTCAAGAAACTTAATCAAGAGTTGTCAGATGAATATACTACTGAGATTTTACTTTCAGGATTAACCTTTAGAATTACAAAAATAAATCAATTAATAAATGGCGAACTTATCAAAATTAGATGAAACCATTTCCGAGTTAGAAAAACAAGCGGAAATTTTTAAGAATAATAACAAATTATTCGAAAGGGTCACAGAAATAATAGACCAGATTCATAAAGGTGTATCTGAATTAAAGCAAGGAAATTCAAATTTTGAAGAAATAAAAAATGAGATCCACCAATCATTAAGCACTCTCAATGAAAGAATTGAGAGCCTTGAGAAAGGGAATGAGAAAGTCATTGAAAGTCTTATAAGTTCTAATAAGAAATACATAAGAGAACTTGAAGATACTGTTTCATCCAAACTTGAAAGATTTAATTCAGATATTCAAGTGACAATTAGACAGGAAAGAACCCAAATACAAGAATTTTTACAAAATACTTTTACGAGTAATTTATTCAATTTTGAGTCAAGGCAAAGGGAATTATTTGCATCACAGAAGAAATATTTAATTCAACTTAGAATCATGCTAATTATAGTTGTGATGATTTGTTTTGCAATTGGAGGATTAGTACTTCTATAATAAGATATTTATTTAAAATATGAAACGAAGTTATAGGGGATTAAGACATTCTTTAACCCGACAATGGTTAAACCTGATTTTTATTTTGAAATGAAATACATCATAAAAGAAGCAGCAATTCATTATTACAACCTCGGTTTTAATATAACCCATATTAATCCACAGCGAGTTTATACCGAAAAAAGAATATTTGAAAACACGCTGAAAGAACCTTCCCACAGGATAAAAAACCTGGAATTTAAACGTCAGGAAAGAAAAGATTTACTGTCTTTTGACTGGGAGAAGGCAACTGGAGTAGGCGCAGTAATGGGATATAAACAAGTCAGGTCAATTGATATTGATGGATGTGAAGATGACAATTTTATTCAGACATTTTTAGACTTCCTTGGATTACCTTCAAACTATGAATGGGTTGTTAAAACTGGTAGTGGAAAAGGTTTTCAAATACTTATTCTTTCCTATGACCACCCATATGAAGTACCCCAAGGTAAAATTGCAAGTTTTATTCCAAAGAGGCAGTATAAATCAAAATTTAACCATTTAGAATTACGATGGACTGGTCATGTGGTTCTGCCACCGTCAAAACATAATTCAGGTAATTATTATCAATTCACTTCGGGCAAAATGCCTGTTTATCCACCTTTTCGAGTTAATAAAAGGCTTATTGCTAAAACGATAGAGAAATTTTGCAAAACTCAAGGTGACTCAGAATCTAAAGGGTCTTTCTTGGACAACTTCCTCTCAGACGAGTATGCTTTTAAATATAAAATTCAAAGTTTTGAAACCTACCTTCATCGTTTTTACAAAGAACCATTTTACTTTTTCATAGACATCAAAACTAATGAAATACCAAATCTTGACTCACCCCTGCCCAAAGACCTGATTGATTATCCGGAAATCATTCAAATTGCAACAATGGTTTGTGATTCTATGGGTAAACGTGTCAGTGAGTGCGATTTTTTAATTGTCCCCGATGGATGGAAAGTAAAGAAAAAAGTTAAAGAATATCTTAATCTTACTGAAATAAAAAAGTCTTCAAAATCAATCAAATTACAAGGAAGAGAAGAATTTACCTATAACTCTGCCACAAATGAATTTGAACCCGACCCTCCAAAAACATATTTTCATTATCGATACAATTTAATGTATAATCATTTATATGGTCTCTTTGGTGTTTTTGATAGCAATTATAAAGTTGGTTACATTATAGGACACAATATCCAATATCAGATAAATTGCCTTTCAGCACTTTATTCTCGCTATGAAAACGATGGGAGACATAACGAGTTCAAAACATTATTAAGTTTTATGCTTAATGGCAGTTTTAAAAGTAGCACAACAATATGTACTATGCAGAATACTGCAACATTATATGGGATATATGCAAAGTTTGGATATAAAAATCTGGACCTTAGAGAATTGTGCTTTGAATTATTTAATGAAGATATTGGAAGTGTGAGAGACGCAAAGATTGATGTTTATAATGTGGCAAAATGTTATTGGAAGCTAAGGGATATTGGCAAAATACAAAAGGAAGACTCCACCTGCACTTTAAAGTTTAATCATAAGTCCATAGTTTTATTTTACCATTTATTGTATAAGTCATCTTTCCTCCGCATTTTGGGCATTTACCTGAATCTTTGTTCCAAATTGTACATCTATCATACCCACACTTCAAACAAACTGGCTGTTCGCCAAGATGATGCGTGAGTTCATCATAGATACGCCAACCATTGGCTTTCGTAATAATACCTTCAAAAATAATCTGACACTTTTTACAAAAAAATGTACCCATATAATTATAGCACCCATAATCATAGTACATTTCTCCATAAACTTGAGTATTATATCCGCAATTTTGGCAGGTAAAAAACCTCTTTTCTATTGCTTTTGGGTGATCTTTCATGTTGCATGCATGTAATGGATACAATAAAGAAAAAAATGGTTAGTCAATAATGCTTATTTCTTAAATTTAATCATATTTGTTTAATTTTAAACTATTTATAAGAAGTGAAACTATTGAAAAGAATTCCTGTCATATTTTACTTGTTCGTTTTTAGTGTTGTTGGATTTTCCCAATCATACTCCGGCACAATCATCAGGGTCATTGACGGTGACACATATGTTTTTCAAACTGTGGAAGGTTCGTTTATTGTCCGGATGTACGGCATTGACGCACCAGAAAAAAACCAGCCATTTGGCGAGGAATCAACAAAATTTCTATCAGCCTATCTTTATAAAGACGCAATAACTAGGGTAAATGGCATAGACAGGTATGGAAGAAGAATCGGAACACTTTATTTTGCTGACCAGGATTTAAATATGCTCTCTATTAAAAAAGGTTTTTCATGGCATCACAAACAATACTCTAAAGACAAAGAGTATGCTGATGCTGAAGAATACGCCAGAAAAAATAAATTAGGACTTTGGAAGGATAACAATCATATTTCCCCCTGGGAATGGAGAAGAAGATAGTAATTTCGATTCTCGGGAATCCCTAAGACCTGAAATTAAAATGTTTAATATGATGTCACTAAATTTAATTTAGAGAGATCGTTTTAAACTAGGAAATTGGCGAAGGGAATTTAAAAATTGTTTAATTTTATTTCTGTTAACCTTAAACTACTCCTTTTCTTTCATTTCAATTAACCTGAATACATTATTGATAATAAAAATACTCTTTAACTATTAACATTTAATACCATGAAAAAACTCGTCCTTATCTTATTAGCAGTAGTTATTACTGCAACACTTTGGGCACAAAGTCCAGAAAAAATGAGTTACCAGGCAGTAGTTCGTGACGACGCTGGCCAACTGGTATCCAATACGGAAGTAAGAATAAGAGTTGGCATTCTGAATGGTATAGAAGGGGAAATTCTCTGGCAGGAAGAACAAATGGCAACAACAAACATAAACGGTCTGTTAACTATTGAAATAGGTAGTGAAGTGCCATTATCTATAGATATATTCAGCAACAGCAGTTCTTTGTATTTCAAAACAGAAATTGACCCTTCTGGAGGAACAAATTACACTATTAAAGGTACAAGCCAATTGTTGAGCGTTCCGTATGCATTGCATGCAAAAACATCAGAAATGGTTACAGGAATAATTAACGAAACCGATCCTGTTTTTGGAGCATCAGTGGCAGGTGGAATTACTATATCAGACACTGCAAACTGGAACAATAAATTAAACAGTGAATCACAAACTCTTGCTGATGTTATATCCATAAATAACTCTGCAAACGGACAAATTAAAAATGTAACCGATCCAACAGATGCAAAAGATGCGGCAACAAAAGCTTATGTAGATATCTTATTAATTAAAATTAAAGCATTAGAATCAAGGGAAGAAGCTAATTTATTAGTTAATGGTTTTACAGACCCCCGTGATAATAATCATTACAAAGTAGTTAAAATTGGTAACCAACTATGGATGGCAGAAAACCTTAAATATTTACCAAGCGTGGCAGGTCCTGGTACCGGCTCACTAACAACACCGCATTATTATGTTTACGGTTATGATGGCACAAGTGTAAGCGTAGCAAAATCTAATGCTAATTACAGTACTTATGGAGTGTTGTACAATTGGCCGGCAGCTATGAATGGAGCAACAAGCAGCACAGCCAATCCAAGCGGTGTTCAAGGCGTATGCCCCATAGGTTGGCATTTGCCGAGTGATGATGAATGGACAACTTTAACTGATTATTTAGGTGGTGAAAATGTTGCTGGAGGACTATTAAAAGAGACCGGCACAAGTAATTGGAGTAGTCCAAACAGTGGTGCAACCAACGAAACGGATTTTACAGCTCTTCCAGGTGGCGGCCGTTACCACGAAGGTGCATTCGACTTCATTAGCTTCTTCGGTAACTGGTATAGTGCTTCAGAGGGACTTGACAATAACGCTTGGAACCGATATATGAATTATGATGGCACCAATGTTTACAAAGGTTACGGTAGTAAGGAAAATGCGTTTTCTGTACGTTGCCTTAGGGATTAAGTGCGCACTGATGATGATTAGGGACACAAAGGCACATTTAAATGTTCAATCTGCCTTAACAAACGTCCGATTGTTTGTATATGAAATACTAAAAATAACTTGTTCAGTTGAGTGTTTGTCAGTTTCCCAAGAACGGCGGCAATTATTTTCTGTATATATACATCGCTATTTCCTATTTTTAATACATACATCCTTAAGTGCTAAAAATCATACATATTTAATTTATAGCAACAAAAATTTGAACTAAAAATTAATTATATTTGGTAAAAGAAATAATGATTGCATTATTATAATAATCAAAAATTTATGAAAAAGCAAAGATTTTTTTCTGCTCTTTTTTTCATATTTCTTTACACGCATATATTCTCTCAGGGTTTTCTGTTATCAGAGCCTAAGGTAGAGTTTGACGGTTATCAATTACATATTTCCTATGATATAATAAGCAATAAGCAGAATGACCAATTCTTTGTATGGGTTGAAATGGTGAAAAAAAACAATGAGCCCATAAAGATAAAAACATTGGCCGGTGATGTGGGAGATAATATAAAATCGGGAAAGAACAGGAAAATTACCTGGGTCCCGTCCATGGATAATGTTTTCCTTGATGAAGAGGTTTTTGTGGAAGTTAAAGCTGAAAAGTATGTCAAATCTTTCAATAAAGCTTCCATGCTACTGTTATCAACCGCCTTACCCGGACTTGGGCAGAGCAAAGTAAGTAAAGGCAAACCCTGGTGGCTTACCGGTATCGTCGCTTATGGAGCTTTAGCCGGTGGGTTCATAAGTCACAGGAACTATCTCAACACTTATAATGCATACCGTTTGGAAGAAGACCATGTAAAGCGGACTGATCTGTTAACACAGGCTCAGTCACAAAACAATATTTCTAACGCTTTGATACTCTCCGGTGCAGGTTTATGGACTGCAAATATTTTATGGATGGCATTAATCCCAAATAAGTATAAACAATTAAAATATGCTCCTCTCTCCCTGTATCCTGCTATTAATAATAATGTATCTGCCTTACTCACATTAAAGCTTAACTTTTAACTTGTATTGAGATGAAGAAATATGTAATTCTCTTAGTTCTTTTCCTTTCACAGGTGATATCCATTTCTGCACAGGTGGTGAGCAGTGGTAAGGTTCCTGTTCATATTAATAACCAGCCAAAACAGGAAATAAGGCAGGATGTGCCTCCGGCGCATGAGCCTGATAACAGAATCACGCATGCTCCGGCCAATCGGGATATGTTGATTAACCCGGGTAAATACTATGCACTCATTATCGGTATAAACAATTACGAAGACCCGTTAATTACCGATCTTGACAAACCCATCCATGATGCAGAGTCGTTTTACAACACCCTCACAACCCGCTATACTTTTGATAAAGAGAATGTAAAGTTTTTAAGGGATGCCGACCAGGCTGACATAGTAGCATCTCTCGACTATTTTGTTAAAGCCATAAAACCGAATGATAATTTTCTGATTTTCTACGCAGGTCACGGAGTTTGGAATGCTTTGGCGGAAACTGGCTTCTGGCTGCCTACTGATGCCCGGCAGAATAGCACCCTTAAATGGTTCAGGAACAGCACCCTGCGGGATTACCTGCGGGAAATTAACTCAAAACACACCTTAGTTATTACCGATGCATGTTTCGCAGGAGCGATCTTTAAAACCCGTAAAGCATTCCCTGATGCTCCGTTTGCAATAAATAAACTCTATGAATTACCTAGCAGAAAAGCAATGACCAGCGGAACGCTGACAGAAGTTCCTGACCAGAGCGCTTTTATAAAGTATATGCTTGAAAGGCTGAATACAAATAATGAAAAATACCTCTCCTCCGAGCAGTTGTTCAGCAGCTTTCGTATAGCGGTTATCAATAACAGCAATGCTATACCACAGTACGGAGAAATACAGGATGTAGGTGACCAGGGAGGTGATTTTATCCTAATACTGAGGGATTAATTGACTTGAATCAGGATTTATGTTTATAAAAAATAAATACCAGAATCTTTTCTACTTGTCCTGTATCCTGCTTTGCATATGGCTACTAAACACCTGCACTAAGTTAGAGAAAGAAATGATGGTTATCACTGGGAACATAAGCCAGGTTCAGAGCTTTTCATCACAGGCATCAGGCATGGTAGTTGATATGGGAAACGGAGTCAAACAACACGGTCACTGTTACGGGAATACAGCGAATGTATCCATTGCCGGCAAAAAAACCCAGTTAAATGTGCCCATCGACATTGGTAAATTTACCAGTTATCTTACAGGTCTTCAACCAGGAACTACTTATTATGTTAAAGCATATATGAGCAATGGCAGGGATATAGTGTATGGAAAAGAAGTCAGTTTTACCACATCAGCGATCCTTCCCTCTCTTACCACCACTGAAGTTACTGCCATAACTGCCACCACAGCTACGAGTGGTGGCAGCATTACATCTGGTGGCGGGGCACTCGTTACGGCAAAGGGGGTATGCTGGAGCACCAATCAGAACCCAACCATTGCTGATAACAAAACCATCGATGGCATAGGAACAGGTAGTTTTGTGAGTAGTCTCACTGGCCTTAGCCCTAATACCACCTACTATGTAAGTGCGTATGCCACCAATAGCGAAGGAACGGCTTATGGCAACCAGGTTAGTTTCATTACCCCGCAGGTAGTAACACTGCCAACAGTCACTACCACAGCCATCAGTGACATAACCACAGTCACTGCTTCTGGGGGTGGCAATGTTACCAGTGATGGGAATGCCACTGTCACTGCACGGGGGGTATGCTGGAGCATCAGCCAGAACCCGACCATTGCTGATAACAAAACCACCGATGGCACAGGAACAGGTAGTTTTGTGAGTAGTCTCACTGGCCTTAGCCCTAATACCACCTACTATGTAAGTGCGTATGCCACCAATAGCGAAGGAACGGCTTATGGCAACCAGGTTAGTTTCATTACCCCGCAGGTAGTAACACTGCCAACAGTCACTACCACAGCCATCAGTGACATAACCACAGTCACTGCTTCTGGGGGTGGCAATGTTACCAGTGATGGGAATGCCACTGTCACTGCACGGGGGGTATGCTGGAGCATCAGCCAGAACCCGACCATTGCTGATAACAAAACCACCGATGGCACAGGAACAGGTAGTTTTGTGAGTAGTCTCACTGGCCTTAGCCCTAATACCACCTACTATGTAAGGGCGTATGCCACCAATAGCGAAGGAACGGCATATGGCAACCAGGTTAGTTTCATCACCCCGCTTGTAGTAACACTGCCAACTGTCATCACCATAGCCATCAGTGACATAACCACAGTCACTGCCTCCGGGGGTGGCAATGTTACCAGTGATGGGAATGCCACTGTCACTGCACGGGGGGTATGCTGGAGCACCAGCCAGAACCCGACCATTTCTGATAACAAAACCACCGATGGCACAGGAACAGGTAGTTTTGTGAGTAGTCTCACTGGCCTTAACCCTAATACCACCTACTATGTAAGGGCGTATGCTACCAATAGCGAAGGAACGGCTTATGGCAACCAGGTTAGTTTCATCACTCCGCCGGTAGTAACACTGCCAACTGTCACCACCATAGCCATCAGTGACATAACCACAGTCACTGCCTCCGGGGGTGGCAATGTTACCAGTGATGGGAATGCCACTGTCACTGCACGGGGGGTATGCTGGAGCACCAGTCAGAACCCAACCATTGCTGATAACAAAACCACCGATGGCACAGGAACAGGTAGTTTTGTGAGTGGTCTCACTGGCCTTAGCCCTAATACCACCTACTATGTAAGGGCGTATGCTACCAATAGCGAAGGAACGGCTTATGGCAACCAGGTTAGTTTCATCACTCCGCCGGTAGTAACCCTGCCAACTGTCACCACCACAGCCATCAGTGACATAACCACAGTCACTGCCTCCGGGGGTGGCAATGTTACCAGTGATGGGAATGCCACTGTCACTGCACGGGGGGTATGTTGGAGCACCAGTCAGAACCCAACCATTGCTGATAACAAAACCACCGATGGCAGTGGTACAGGAAGCTTTGTGAGCAGTATCGCCGGACTCACACCCAACACCACCTACTATGTAAAAGCTTATGCCACAAACAGTGCTGGTCCCGCTTACGGCGAACAGCAGCAGTTTAAAACTCATGCAGACTTTACATGTGGTCAATCTTTTACAGATTTAAGGGATGGAAAGGTTTATAATACTGTTCAAATTGGCAGTCAATGCTGGATGGCAGAAAACCTAAAATATTTGCCAAGTGTTGTTGGTCCGGCAACAGGCTCCCAAACAACCTTATATTACTATGTTTATGGTTATGGTGGTACTATTGTAGCCGATGCCAAAGCAACATCTAATTATACTATTTATGGTGTCCTATACAACTGGCCGGCAGCTATGAATGGAGCAACAAGCAGCACAGCCAACCCCAGCGGAGTGCAAGGATTATGTCCTACCGGCTGGCATTTACCAAGTGATGCTGAATGGACTCAACTAACTGATTATTTAGGAGGAACAAGCGTTGCTGGAGGCAAACTAAAAGAAACAGGCACAACGCATTGGAGCAGCCCTAATACCGGAGCAACAAACGAAACCGGCTTTACAGCCCTACCGGGTGGCTACCGTAACGGTGGTGGGACGTTCAACTACATTGGCAACGACGGTTACTGGTGGAGTACTACAGAGTACAATACTGATACTGCATGGCGCCGGGGCATGAACTACATTAGCAGCATTGTGTACAGGAATGACGACAATAAGGAGTTGGGATTTTCTGTCCGTTGCCTAAAAGATTGAGTGCGCACTGAGGTTGAATAGAGATATAAAATCTCATTGTACTGTTTAATTTACAAGAACAAACGTCCCATTATTCGATGCCTTATCATAGGGGAGGATCCCGGCATATTTTTAGCTTTTTTTCCGGCGTGCATTTTTTGGGGGAGGTTTATTTATCTTCTCATATAAAGATTGCTTGTCCTTTTTTAATAATAATGAAACTGTTCTGACAAATAAAAATCTATATATTTTTAAAGAAAATGATTATATTTAATGATCATAACAATTCATTCTTCAACCGTGGAAAAAAATGATAAGTATCGGAAGAAATTAATATACAAAATTAGGGACTATTCAGAAGAACAATTTGATAGATTAATTATATATCTAAATAGTGGTGCCTTAGTGTTAACCATTGGATTTGTAAGAGATATAGTGCAAATAACTGAAAAGACTGATTTAAAAATATTGATTATTTCGTGGTCTCTATTTGTTTTCTCTTTACTATTAATGCTCCTATCTCATAAGACATCGATCATAACAATGAATAATGCCATTAATGAGAAAGATGAAAAAAGTAAAATTTGGGATAAGATAACAGATATCCTTAATTGGACTTCATTAATAATTTTTATCGCTGGCATAATATTTTTTATAGTATTCATTTCAAATAACTTGTAAAATGACAAAAAAACCTAAACCTGAAACTTACGGTAAAACGATGCCCCCCAAACCTAATATTGGGAAAACCCAACCTGCAAAACCTCCTAAAAAGAAATAGGTCCTTTAATCAAATGTAAAATCCTTAACTTTAAATTCATTTTTCATTTCCAGATAATTAAAATAGACTATATCGCCAGTAATCAGTCGGTTTAGTACTGTGTTATTATTTTCAAACAAGTCCACATTGGCAACAACATCAGCATTTTTCCAACTTTCACAGTTAGTTTTTAATATTTGCCACTTATTCTCTTTATCTTTTAATAATTTGCTTAAATAGCAGGTTTTCTCGTTCCCCAAGCTGTGTACTCGGCTAAACCATAGACACGTGGCACAGCTTTTTGTTGAAGGATTGTAAAAACACTTTTTCTCGTGTTTTTTTAAAGCACTTTCTGAAAGTGAGGTTTTTTTGCAAAAATCGCACTGATTTACAACTACTTTTTTCATAACATTAATTTAATTTGGTAAATATTTACTTGTAAAACTGTTTTTTAGTCCAAACAAACATCCTTCTGGTGTTTAATATTTTTGATTCCATATTTTCTTGTTATATTATTAATTTTAATTTCTTCCGATTCGTAGAATAGACCCGAACATATACTGTATTATTTACTTTTTTTATGACAGTAGTACTGGCTCTTGGGTTTCCCCGTTTTTTATTCGTGGTGGATTTCCGTGTTACCATCAATTTTGTTGGGTGATTCATTCTTGGTAATTCATTCCCTTTTTTATTAATTTCCTTAGCATTTAGTGTATTCATATCAATTTTTGTGTTGTGGTTATTGAAAATTTTTGGATTTTTTTTGCATGGTTGGATTTTTTCTTTATTTTTCATTTGTTTATTTTTTAATTATTGTTTTTTATTTTTTTCACTCGCTCAATTTCATTCATTCGTTTTTTTTGTTTTCACGTTTCTCCCCCTTTATATCCCTATTATATAGTTCGATTTTCTTCCTTCTTTTAAATTTCATGTTTGCAGAAACTAAATCAGGTTTCTGGAGGAATACAGAATTTTCTATCTGAATTAACCTGTCTGCTATTTCAGGGTTGGCTTTGCGTATTGGATTTATGCTTTTATAATTTATTGGAATAAGTTCAAAATTCTTTTTTATAAATACATATCCATTATCATGGGCCATTTGTTTATACAGCGATGCGGTTGATTTCGAAATATTTAGTACTTTTGCCAATGCTACTGATGATACAGGAAAAAGAAGAGGTCGCAACGTGTGTTGTACTTCCCTATAATAGTACGGATGCTTTATACCTCTTCTTTTTTTCTGTGCTTTTATCAAATTTGCTAACACAGCCCCAATTAAAAACGCCTTAATCGTTTTGATGTCTTTATAGAAAAACTGAACAGCGGTTCGTCGATTAAAACCATAAAATTTTCTGATACAATCAAATCCTCGAATGAAATAGTTCTTTGTATTCTGGTTATATCCTAAGAAGTTTCTATCGATCAAGGTTTTTAACTGGTTTTTAATTGTTTTTTCAGACTTATAACCTAAAGCCTGCCGTATTTTAATTAAGTCGTCGTGAGTTATTTTTCTTTTGCCCGTACAATCCAATTTTAGGTAAACGTACAAACGAAATGGCTCGGCAATTTTCTCTTCTAAGCAATGCTGGCAGATTTCAATAGGTATTTTTAAATAATTGTTGATCATCTGTTAAATATTTAATATGACCGGCTACTATTTAAAATGTCTTCAATTTCTGAGAGCTTATACAATATTTTTCCCTCAATTCTATAAAATGGAATTTTCTTTTCATCCCTATAATTTTGCAGAGCTCTTCTGCTTATTTTTAGTAGTTTACAGATATCTTCGTTATTTAACCATTCATCTTTTTCTTTAGTTGATAATCGTTCTAAAATTTCATCAATTTTTCTTGTTATGGCCTGATAGGCCTCTGAATCAATTGTTATTACTTCCATAATTAATTTATTTAATTTTAATTTAAATTTACAATAGCTTTCTATAAAAAATCATCTCAAACCATTTCCGATAAAAATTGAAATGCCAACAGAAAAACTGTGCAATATGCAGTAAAACAATTATATATAGCCTTATTTTAGTTTTGAAATATCGGAAACACTTTTCTTTAAAAGTTCTTATTTTGGATTATTTAGCACTGAAATGAATACTAAAGTTGTATTTTTCTATTCAAGAGAGAGTCATTATTTAGCATAAAGGTTTATTCATTTGCATTATACCTCTAATATTCATTCTGGGGCTATTAAAGAGATGGGTTCAAAAAATTGAACAATGTATTCATGCAATTATGGTGTTAATAAAATCGTTAAAAGTTATTTTGCAAATTAAAGCAAAATGAGCTACTTTTACTTTGAATCAAGTGGTGGTTTAATCGGTGGAGTCGGATTTTTTACAGGGTGATATAATTTGATTATCAGCATAATATAGCGGAGGGTTACAGAGCCTCTTTCTCCGCAATAAACAAGGATATTTTGTAATAGAAATACAAGTTAGCCTTCTGCAAGGCTTAGTAAGCGGAACGGAGATATATGTTGAAACCCAAACTCCGACCACCAATGCCAATGGACTGATAAATATAGAAATTGGTGGCGGCACGGTAGAAAGTGGTAATTTTTCAACCATAGACTGGACAAACGGACCTTATTTTTATGTATAATCTTGATTTATTAAGGTTTATGTTAAATATCTTGTCTGATACCAGAGATACTTTCCAGTCGTTTTATCCGTTTTTCGACAGGAGGATGTGTGCTTAGTAAATTCTGTAATCCTCCAAGAAATGGATTTATAATAAATAGCTGACTATCTGCGGGATTTCCTGTAGATATCGGATATTTGGCCACTCCGTGATGGAGTTTATTCAATGCATTTGCCAGTGCCAGGGGTTGTCCTGATATGGATGCTCCGCCTGCATCGGCTGAATATTCACGAACCCTTGAGATAAGCATCCTTATAAGTAATGCTGCAAGTGGAAGAATAAGGATCAACAGCAGAGCAAGTGGGTTCCTGTTACGGCTGGATGCCCCATATCTGCCCATTTGCGCAAGAAAGGTTATTGCCCCGACAATGGTAGCTGCAACAGTGCTGGTCAGTGTATCCCTGTTTTTAATATGAGCCAGCTCATGTGCCAGCACTCCCTCCAACTCCTCCCTGCTTAATATTTCCAAAATGCCCTGTGTGACAGCGACCGCAGCGTGGGAGGGATTTCTGCCAGTTGCAAAAGCATTGGGAGTCCTTTCCGGTACTATATATACTTTTGGCATGGGTAAACCTGCATTGGCAGCAAGCTTTTTAACTATCTGATAAAGATATGAATTATCAGACTCTGTGATTTCTTTTGCACGGTACCTTCTCAATACGATCTTATCACTGAACCAGTAACTGAAAAAATTTATCCCAAAAGCGATCAGAAAAGCAACAAAAGCACCTCCCATACCTCCAATAATGCCTCCTGCATATATCAAAAGGATGGAGAGAAGCGACAATAGTAAAAAGGTTTTAAAATTGTTGTTCATAAATTCAATACTTCGTTATATTTTTATAACACACTGATAACTAATATTTTAATAATTTATTCTTTTATTACGTATGTTATTAATAATCAATATATTGCGCCTTTGCGCCTTTGCGTTTTATTTAAATTTAACGAACTGTTATAAATTGACTGTTATGAAAAAATAAATTACGGTTTCCAGGGAATCAATACGTGCATTGCCTGGCTTCGTCTGCAAAAGCTTTGATCAGTTGCAGATCAGCTTCAAAAAAATGATCTGACGGGGATATAATAAAACCTCCGTTTTTCCCTGCAGCTTCAAAACATCTGCGTACTTCCTTCCTGGTTTCTTCTTCTGTACAACCTGTGAAATAATGGAACTGATCAAACCCTCCGATCATACATACTTTATCTCCAATACGTTGTTTGGCTTCTTCCAGGTTTGTATCACCCCCCATACCCTGAGGAGTGAATGTTTCCATTGCATCAGGTTTCATTGCTGCGATACTTTCAAGTATTGGCATCATTCCTCCGCAGGTATGATAAACAATCCTTTGCCCTGCTTTATGGGCAGTTTCGATAAGTATGGTATCGTAAGGTGCTACAAATTCATGGAATATCTCTGGTGAAATTACGGTTGTGGAAGCATCCCCGCCCCCAAGTTCAAGAATATCATATTTAGAACCTTTCAGGGATTCAATAAATATTTTTTTTCTTCTCATCAATAATTCAAGTAATGTATGAACCCATTCTGGATCTGTCAGTGCATGTATTATGAGGTTTTCTGTCCCAACCATACAACAGGCATCCTGCCAGCATCCTGGTTGACCGAATACATCAAAGCAAGGGATGTGTCCCCTTATCAATCCCCTCTCGCCGTATTCCTCCGCTACATGGTTGATTGCTATTACATCACATGTTGGTGCAGGCATATACCTGGCAAGGATATCAATATCTGACTTTTATTTGATAACATGCTCACTTACCCACGTGGTGTGGATGTCGGATTGTAATACCAGGGATAAAGTTTTTGCAGGAGTGATAATATTATATCGTTTGGTCTGATATGAATTTCCCGGTATATCCGTTGAGGAAAACCGCCAGTTATCTGTACATACCCTGCGTGCTTCCAGGAATCCTATCGTGGTCTGTTCCGGATCAAAATACTCTCCTTGTGCCGGATTAAAAGTATGAGCTATTATCCATTTTATCGGATCTAATCCAAAATAATCAAAAAATTCCTGCTCAGCAATTCCTTCCATGTAATTTGACAGAAAGGAAGGCATTACATGATGAGTTGTCACCGGAAGCCTGTCGGTTTTTTTTCCCGCAAGAACATTCAGAAAGCGTTGCTTCGAAGTCATATTTTTTAAATGATTTTACAAAATTTAAAGTTACAAAGAAAAAATAATTTACTTAGCTAAGGATTTAATTTCTCTTTTAAGAAAGGAGATAGAGTCTACTCAGAAAAGTCATATTATTTCAAATATTGCCACAGATTCACAGATTAATTTGTATTAATTAATTGATAATTTGAGTAATCTGTGGCAATTCTTTCTTTTAATATTGAAAATATATCTTTTCGGAGCAGACTTAATATATATTTATTTGAAAAAAAATTCAGGATTTGTTAAGATATTTAAGAAATTTGTCGTAAATTTATCGTCAAATTACATCATTATGTGTGCCGATGAATTAAATGAAGCTATGGTCAGGTATGAATCACTTGGAAATGGAAACATTGTTTACCTGATACAATCTTCCCGCGAAGGGCTTTCTTTCAGCCAGTTTCAGCAACTTTCACAAAATATGCCTTTTTCTTTAAAGGAATGGAGTGAAATCTTACATATTTCTGAGCGTACCATTCAGCGATATAAAAAGGAAAGTCTGGTTTTTGAACCGCTTCAGTCTGAACGGATATTGGAAATTGCACTTTTAAAGCGCAAAGGTATTGATGTTTTTGGAACTGAAGATAATTTCTATACCTGGTTGAAGAGTGCAAATCCTGCTCTGGGAGGAATCAAACCCCGCGAACTCCTTGATAATTATTTTGGTATAAGTCTTATTAAAGATGAGTTATACAGAATTGAACATGGGGTGCTGGCATGATAGCGTATCGTTTATGTAAATCAATATGGCAGAATGACTTGTCAGGTAGAGGTGCTGAAATTACCGGTGGTCGCTGGAACAGTAAGGGGAAACCAATGGTATATACTTCTTCCTCCCGTGCACTATGTATGGCAGAAATTGCTGTGCATACTCCTTTAGGTTGCATTCCTGATGATTATTCCATGGTTGAGATTAAATGTCCTGATAATTCAGTGATCCGGGAGGTTAAGGAAAATGAATTACCTCAGAACTGGCAATTATTTGAACACAGTAATATTACACAATGTATCGGCAACCATTTTATTTCTGTCAATAAAGAATTGATTTTAAAGGTTCCTTCTGCTGTGGTACAGGGAGATTATAATTACCTTATTAATCCCCTGCATCCCGATAGCAAATATATCATTATTGTCAGGTGTGAACCATTCCGGTTTGATAAGAGGTTGTTTAAGTGAAGAATGGTTACGTGGTTAAGTGGTTACGTGGTTGAGTGGTTAAGTGGTTGAGTGGAATGAGAGTAAAAAACACCTGAAATAGATGAAAGGGTTACCCCGGAGGGGTAGAAATTGAATAGCCAGGGAGCCTGTCCGCCGAATGGTGGATGGTAACCCCTGGGAAAATGACGAAATGATAATCCGCCGAACAGAAACCGGCTCGAGACTGTTCTACGAACTGTGTCAAATTTAAGATAATAATTTAAATTTGACGCTTATGAAAAAGAAAATCAACTGGGAAGAGTTCAGTAAAGAAGCAGCTGAACTCATCCGGCAAAGGAAGCCCTTA